>JGI25331J36430_1000266_pt1 | contig 32741 bp, 30 predicted proteins | sample HigsolmetaAR206D_FD_36430 | JGI IMG/M metagenome (IMG submission 36430) | reverse complement strand
AGCATTCATCCGGCTGGTCCGGACGCCGGCTTTCTAGCCGCGCTCTGCAAAAGCCCTATGACAATTACGTAACAGTTTGATGTCAGCGCCGGATTTCTGCGGGCAGCAGCACGGTGAAGGTGCTCCCCTCGCCCGGCGTGCTCTCGATCTGCAGCCTGCCGCGATGGCGGCGGACGATGTGCTTGACAATGGCAAGGCCCAGTCCCGTGCCGCCCTTGTCGCGCGAGCGGCCGGCGTCGACGCGGAAGAAGCGCTCGGTCAGGCGCGGCAGATGTTCCGGCGGAATCCCCTCCCCGCGGTCGCGCACCGCAATGGCGACCGCTCTGCCGACGATGCCGGGAGCGTTGTCGCGCTTGCCCAGCGTGACGGTCACTTCGGTGTCGGGCGCACCGTATTTCACCGCATTTTCAATCAGGTTGTGCAGCACCTGGGTGAGTTCATCCGCGTCGCCAGGGATGCGGCCAACATCCGGCGCGATCTCGAGGCGCAGGGTCTTGCGTTCCTCCTGCGCCTGTTTCTCCAGCGTCTCCGCAGCGTGCCGGGCAAGAGCTGCGATGTCCACCGAACGCGTGGGCCGGACACGCTCGCGCGCCTCGACTTTCGAAAGAGACAGGAGATCTGAGATCAGCCGTTTCATGCGGCTCGCCTCAGCCTCCATCAGACCCAGGAACCGCGCCCGCGCTTCCGGATCGTCGCGCGCCGGACCCTGCAGGGTTTCGACCAGGCCGGCCAGTGCCGTGAGCGGCGAGCGCAGCTCGTGGCTCACATTGGCAACGAAATCGCTGCGGATCTGCTCCGCCTCGCGGATAGCGGAAATGTCGGCGAGGCAGACGGCAACCGCCGCTTCTCCCGGACCATCGCCGTCCAGCCGGGCGACGGCGACCTCGTAGATGGTCTGCGGGGCCGTCCCTACTGTTGCCTCCGTCCGGACGGTGCTGCTGTTTCCCGCCAGCACCTCGTCGATGGCGCGCAGGCATTCCGGATGCCGGACGGCGGCGACGAAGTCCCGTCCTTCGAGACCGCTCCCGAAGCTCTGCTCGGCCGCCGGATTGGCGAACAGGATCCGCCGCTCCGTGTCGAGAACGAAGACGCTCTGGCCGAGGGCTTCAAGAATGGCGCGGGTCTGCGGATGGATCATGAATCGGTCCAAGCTTTCATGCATGAGCGAACTTTAGCCCATTCTGGAGGAAAACCTTAGCGGCGGGTTTCGCGGCTGAGCCCTTCAGGGATCGCCAGCTCACCGGGCACCCCGAAACCGGGCATTATCCAAGACTCACATGTTATTTATTCGCCGGCAAAATGATTATTACGATTGTCGCCGATAGGATCGACAGCGTTCATGACCGGAGGGTTCATCACATCATGAATGCGCCAGCATGCAGGTGCTTGCAGTGCGGCGTCGAAGACCTATGCCTCTTGCTTCATCAGGCTGGCGAGCGCCTGGCCGGGCGCAGTCCCGGAATCGCCCAAGTCGAGCACGATGCTCATGTGATTGGCGCCCGGGATGGAATGGAAGGCGGCCTTGACCCCATCGCGCCGCAGGGTCGCCGCCATCGCCTGCCCCTGTTCGTGAAAGGGCGCCGTCTCACGTTCCCCTGCCATCAGGATCGCAGGCCCCGATGGCTGGTAGGCGAGCCGCAGCGGCGAGAAACGGTGCACCTCTTCGTCCGTGATGCCGATCTCCGGCTGCAGGAAGGAGCGCTGGAGCGGCGCGAGTTCGTAAATTCCGCTCAGCATTAGAGCTCCCCTGGGCCGCACCGGGCTGTCCGTGTCCAGCAGGAACGCACACAGGTGCCCGCCCGCCGAATGACCCGAGATGGTGAGGTTCTGGGGATCGCCACCGAAAGCTGCCGCCCGTTCCTGAAGCCACGCCGCCGCGGCGCGCACCTGACGCACAACCGTCTCCATGCGCACGGCGGGCATCAGGCTGTAGTTCAGGATGGCCGCGACACCTCCCGCCCCTACCACCGTATCCGCGACAAACGAAAAGTCGCTCTTGTCGAACATCCGCCAGTAGCCGCCGTGGATGAAGAGATGGACGGGCGCCTCCCGCACCTCCCCTTCGGGAAAGAACAGGTCCAGACGTTCAAACTCCCCTGAACCGTAAGGCACATCAAGCTCGGCGCGGCAACGCGCGCGGGTGGCCGTGCTGCGCTCGCGATAGGCCCCGACATAGACGTCGAAGTCAGGAACGTGGTCGCGGGTGCGAAAGAGGTCCATGGTGGCCCTCAGATCGTCGTAGCCACGTATTTTGCCTCAAGGAATTCGAGAATGCCATGGGCGCCGCCCTCGCGGCCCAATCCGCTCTGCTTGACGCCACCGAAGGGCGCGGCGGCATCCGAGACAAGTCCGCGGTTGAGACCGATCATGCCGGTCTCGATGCGGCGGCCGAGCTGCAGGCCCTTCCTGACATCGGACGTGTAGAGATAGGCAGCAAGGCCGTGCTCGGTATCGTTGGCGAAGGCCACTGCGTCGTCCGGATCACTGAAGCGGTAGACGGGAGCCACCGGGCCAAAGATCTCCTCCTTCGCCATCAATGCATCGCGCGGCACATCGGCAAGCACCGTCGGCGGATAGAAGAAGCCCTTGTTGGCCAGAGGCTTGCCGCCGAGCAGCACCTTCGCGCCGCGATTCACCGCGTCCGTCACCAGCGCGTCGATCTTCTCGACGGCCTTGCGGGTGATCATCGGCCCGCACTGGACACCCTCCTCCAGCCCCGGGCCAACCTTGAGCGCTGCCATGCGCTTGACGAGCCCGTCGACGAAACGATCATGGATGCCATCCTGCACGATGAAACGGTTGGCAGCCGTGCAGGCTTCACCCGCATTGCGCATCTTGGCGATCATTGCACCGTCGAGCGCAGCTTCCACATCGGCGTCATCGAGCACGATGAAGGGCGCATTGCCGCCAAGCTCCATCGAGCAGCTCACGACGGTGCGGGCCGCCTCGGCCAGAAGCGTTCGGCCCACCGCCGTCGAACCGGTAAAGGAGAGCTTGCGCACACGGGGGTCGTCCAGCATCGCGGCGGTCACCGGCCCCGGCCTTGTCGTGGTGATGACATTCACCACGCCATCGGGCACGCCGGCGTCCCGGTAGAGCGAGGCAAGAGCGTAGGCGGTCAGCGGCGTTTCGCTGGCAGGCTTGAGGACGACCGTGCATCCGGCCGCCAGCGCCGGAGCGATCTTGCGGGTCGCCATCGCGGCCGGAAAGTTCCACGGCGTGATGAGCACGCAGATGCCGATCGGCTCATATTCGACGATGATGTGGTTGGTACCGGCGGGGGCGAGCTGATATTCGCCGCGCACGCGCACGCCCTCTTCCGCATACCAGCGGAAGAACTCGGCCGCATAGGCTACCTCGCCTTGCGCATCCGCGAGGCTCTTGCCGTTTTCGAGAGTGATCAGGCGAGCGAGCTCCTCCTGACGCTCCATCATGAGCTGATAGCAGCGCATGAGGATTTCCGAGCGCCTGCGGGGCGAAAGCCCGCGCCATCCGGCAGCCGCCGCATGCGCCGCATCCACCGCCGCGCGGGCGTGCTCGACCGTAGCATCCGGAACTTCCGCCAGCACCTCTTCCGTGGCGGGGTCGACGACGGGAATGCCCTTGCCCGGCACCCACTGCCCTCCGATGAAGAGGCCCGGTGCATAATCCTGGCACGAACGTGGCAGGCCCGTGCCGGTCGAAATCGGCTTGTTCATCCTGTGCTCCTGTCACTCAGTCGACGCTAGCAAGGTCGCCCGCATAGGCCGCCTGAAGAAGACGGTCCATCGAGGCGGCATCAAGCGGACGCGGATTGTTCTTGATGAGACGGTCAACGGTCAGCGCCTGCGTGCCGACCCATTCGAGCCTGTCGCGCGGCAGGCCGAGCTCGGCAAGCGAGACCGGGATACCGATCGTGCGGAAGAGCGTGGCGACGTGCCGGATCGTGCGCTCGCCAAGCTCCGCCTCGCCGGCGCCAGCAAGCCCCATCGCGCGTCCGACCTCAGCGAGCTCTGCGCCATAAACCGATCGATTGTACGCCATGACATAGGGCAGCATGCAGGCCACGCCGAGACCGTGCGCCGTATGGGTCAGCGTACCGATGGGATACTGGATGGCGTGCGCCGCCGCCGTGCCGGCCGTACCGAATGCAAGCCCGGCATAGAGCGCGCCCATCATCACCCTGGTGCGCGCCTCAAGATCCGAGCCATTCCGACACGCCCGCTCGAGGCCGCCATTGATCAGGCTGATAGCCTTCAGCGCGAGAAAGTCGGTCATCTCCGTCTTGCCGATGAACACCCGATCAAGCGCGAGGTCGGGCGATGGCTCGCGGCGCACTGCCATGAAGGCCTCGATGGCATGGGTAAGGGCATCGGCACCCGTCACCGCGGTCAAACCGGGGGGACAGGTCACTGTCAGCTCCGGATCACAGATGGCGACCTGCGGAATGAGATGCGGGCTCGAGATGCCCACCTTCATGATCTTGTCCGGATCGGAGAGAACGGCAACGGGCGTGGCCTCCGATCCTGTGCCCGCCGTGGTCGGCATGGCGATCACCGGCAGCACGGGCCCGGGGACCTTGAATTCTCCATAGTACTGTTCAGGCGATCCACCGTGCGTCACCAGCAGCGCAACACACTTGGCATAGTCGAGACAACTTCCGCCACCGATGCCGATCACCAGGTCCGGCCTGAACTCGCGCGCCGGCCCTGCCGCCCGCACGCATGAGTCGCGCGGGACGTCGGGCTCGACACCGGCGTCAATCTGCACCTCCAGCCCCGCGCGGCGAAGGTCGTCCACCATTTCGCGGAGGAGCGGATCGCCCGCCAGCCGTGCATCCGTACAAACAAGTGCGCGGTTGCCGAAGCGGCGTGCGACGCGGCCGAGAGATCTGCGCTGCCCGCTACCGAACAGGATTTCGCGAGGCGCCCTGAGCGCGGTGGAGGTGATCATGACGGGTGGCCTTCCTCTTTGGGGGAAAACAGTTTCGTGGCTTCGGGGCCGGTGAGACGCGACCAGAGGACGGGAGCGACGTTGATGCCGTTCGCCAGCGACTCCCGGCGGCGGGACCGGGCACGGTCACCTGGCACAAGGATCCTTCCCGCCCCGTCGCGGACGCGGGCATTGCGAACGCGGTCGAGATAGGCTGCGATCACATCGGCGAGACCCTGGCGGACAGGATCGATCACGATGAACACATCGCCCTTGTTGGCGGGATGACAGTCATCAAGAGTGCCGCGCACATCGGGCGCAAACGCGGAGCCCGCAATGGAGGCGACCAGCAGTTCGAATGCGAGACCGAGCCCATAACCCTTGGCGCCGCCGAAGGGGGCAAGCGAGCCGGCCTTCGCGGCTTCCGCATCCGTGGTTGGCCTGCCTTCCGCATCAAGCGCCCAGCCTTCCTCGAGCGGCTCTCCCCGCAGGGCGTAGTCGTGAACCTTGCCCATGGAGATGACGCTTGTCGCAAGATCGAGCACGAATGGCTCTCCCGGGCGGGCGGGCACCGCGATTGCGATCGGATTGGTGCCCAGCATGGCCTCGGCGCCGCTATGCGGATGGACGAGCGCCTCGGAGCTCGACAGGGCCACGCCGATATATCCGGCTTCGGCCACACGCTCCACATAAGGCGCAAGCATTCCGAGGTGGTTTGAGTTGAAGATGCCGGCAACCGCAATGCCGGTTTCCGCCACGCGATCCATCAGGACCCTGATCGCCGCCATCGCAACCACAGGCCCCAGGCCCGCTTCGCCATCCACGTAAAGGTAGGCGCTGCGACGCCAGGCCTGCCGGCCGGTCACGGAAACATTCACCAGCCCATGGCGAATGCGCGCCAGCAGACGGGGCAGCCGCTGCAGACCGTGCGACGCATGCCCTCTCAGCTCGGCCTCCACCAGCACCTCCGCCTGGAGTCGGGCGTGCTCGTCCGGGACACCCGCCCGTTCAAGCAGGAAGCGCGCCACAGACATTGCCTCATCCGCCGTTATGCGCATTCTCAAAATCCTATACGATATCGGATTGAATATCGTGTAGCATCGTGTTATTGAAATTTCAATAGCAAGAGGCAGACAATGGCTAGACGTGCTCAAATACAAGAAGGCGCACCCAGCGAACCCACTGTCACGACGCCCATTCGGCGCCCTTCGAGCCTGGCCAACGAGGTCTATGAGACGATCTTCGGGCAGCTCATGTCGCTGAAGATTGCGCCAGGCGCCCGCATCACGGTCGACAACCTGGCGCGGGAACTTGGCGTATCCCAGACCCCGGTCCGCGAGGCACTGGGCCGCCTCGAGGGCGAAGGGCTGGTCGTAAAGACGCATCTCATGGGCTACCGAGCGGCGCCACAACTCAACGCCAAGCAGTTCCTTGATCTTTACGAGCTGCGCCTGCTGCTCGAGCCGCATGCTGCCCGCCAGGCAGCAATGCGGATGGACGATGAACACCTCGCCCGCCTCAGCGAGGCTGCTGGCGTCATGGCGCGCCGCAGCAAGAAGGGTGACGAGCGGATACGCTATTCCCAGTTCGCCCGCGAGGACGCGGTTTTTCATGACCTGATCATGGAAATCGCGGGCAATGAGCTGATGCGCTCCACGCTGGCTCACCAGCACGTACACTACCACATCTTCCGCCTGATGTTTCACTCGCGGGTGACGGAAGAGGCGCTTTCCGAGCACGAGGCNATCATCTCGGCTTTCGAGGCACGCGACCCGGATGCCGCGGAGGCCGCGATGCGCATNCACATCGAGCGGTCACGTGACCGCCTGCTGCCGGTGTTCGACCAATGATGGAAGCTGCGGTTGAAACAAGAGCGGCGCCTGACCTGGAGACCGCAGAGCTGATGCGGCTGACCGGGGTGGGCAAGAAGTACGGCCCCGTCACGGTTCTGCGTGACGTGAACCTCACCGTGCGTGCCGGCGAGATCCATGCGATCATCGGCGAGAACGGCGCCGGCAAGTCGACGCTCATGCGCGTGATTTCGGGACACATCCAGCCCAGCTTCGGAACGGTCCATTATCTGGACGAAGACGTGGTCTTCCATGGACCGGCAGACGCCGAGAAGCGCGGCATCGTGCTCGTCCACCAGGAAATCCTGCTTACCGAAGACCTCACGGTTGTCGAGAACCTGTTCCTGGGCCGGGAAGTCACCCGCCATGGGGTGATTGACGACCGGACAATGGAACAGACCGCCATCCGGCAGCTCGCCGCACTGGGCTGCACGGCCCGCCCCTGGCAGATCGTCCGGGAGCTTTCGATTGCCCAGCGGCAGATGGTGCAGATCGCCCGCGCGCTGCTCGAGGAACACCGGATCGTCATATTCGACGAACCCACCGCCGTCCTCACCGCCTCGGAAGTCGACCTGCTGCTCGACACGATCCGCGCACTGAGGGACCGGGGTGTCGCAGTTCTCTACATTTCGCACCGGCTCGACGAGGTCGAGGCGCTGGCCGACCGCATCACCGTGCTGCGCGACGGCAACATGATCGGGACCTACGACGCCGGCACCCTCACGCAGCAGGACATGGCGCGACTGATGGTCGGACGCGAGCTTTCGATGCTCTATCCACACAAGCGCGGCACGAGCGACGCCGAGCCGGTCTTCGAGGTCGAGCACCTCACGGTCCCCGGCTTTGTCCATGACGTGTCCTTTGTTGCCCGGCCCGGCGAGGTGCTGGGTTTCGGCGGCATGATCGGCGCGGGACGGACGGAGATCTTCGAGGGCATTCTCGGGTTGAGGCCGGCAAAGGCGGCAGCCATCCGCGTAAACGGCAAACCGGTCCATATCAGATCGGTCGCCGACGGTTTCGAGGCGGGCATCGGCTATTTGACCGAGGACCGCAAGGGCAAGGGGCTGCTTCTGCGCGAGCGGCTGGCGCCTAACCTCGTGCTCAGCGCGCTGTCCTGGCTCTACAGGAAGATCTACATCGACGAGCGCATAGAGAACGAGCAGCTCGATACGGCCATACGCCGATACGACATCCGCGTCCGATCCAGGAAGCTGGAGGCAGGCCAGCTCTCGGGAGGGAACCAGCAGAAGCTGCTGCTCGCCAAGACGATGCTGCAGGATCCTTCGATCGTCATCATCGACGAGCCGACACGCGGCATCGACATCGGCAACAAGAGCCAGATCTACAGCTTTATCGACGAGCTCGTGCGCCAGGGGAAGGCCTGCATCGTCATATCGTCCGAACTGCAGGAACTGGTAGGCCTGTGTGACCGCGTCCTCGTCATGAAGGACGGAAGGATAACGGCGGAGCTTCGGGATGAGGAGGTCACCGAAGACGCCGTCGTGCTGGCCGCCACGGTCGGTTCCGATGCAGTTGCATCTAGGGAGGAGAATGCACGTGACCGACACCACCTCTGAACTTGTAAGCAAGGAGTCGGTATTTCAGCGCATCAACTGGGTCGATCTCGGCCCGTTCCTTGCGCTCGCCGTTCTGGTAGTCGTGGGCTACCTGATCAACCCCGACTTCCTGTCGCCCACCAACATCACCAATGTGGTGACGCGTGCCACCTTCATCGGCATCATTGCGGTGGGCGCTACCTTCGTCATCTCGTCAGGGTGTCTCGACCTGTCGGTCGGCTCGATGGCCGCCTTNGCCGCGGGCGTCATGATCCTGTTCATGAACTGGCTNGTGCCCACCTGGGGCGTNAACGCCATCCCTGCCGGCATCGTCTTCGTGCTGTGCGTGGGCGCGCTCTGCGGCCTGGTCAACGGNCTCGTCGTCACTCTGGGCAAGATCGAGCCNTTCATCGTGACGCTGGGCACGATGGGCGTCTATCGTGCCTTTATCACCTTCCTGTCAAACGGCGGCTCGATCCCGATCGACCGATCGCTGCGCGAGCCCTTCCGGCCTCTATACTTCGGCACGGTGATGGGCATTCCGGTTCCGGTCATTGTCTGCGCAGCCGTCGCCATCGTCGGTTCGTTCATTCTGTACAAGACCAAATTCGGCCGCCGCTGCGCTGCAGTCGGCGCCAACGTCGACGTGGCGCGCTTCTCCGGCATCTCGGTCGGCAAGATACGCACGCTGGCGTTTGTCATCCAGGGCATCTGCGTCGCCATCGCGGCCATATGCTACGTGCCGCGCCTTGGTGCCGCGACGCCCACCACCGGCCTGCTGTGGGAGCTGCAGGTCATCACCGCCGTCGTCATCGGCGGCACGGCCCTGCGCGGCGGCAAGGGCCATATCTGGGGCAGCCTGGCCGGCGCGGTGATCCTCGAGTTCATCGCCAACCTGATGGTGCTTTCGGACTTCATCTCCGAGTACCTCGTGGCGGCTGTTCAGGGCGTCATCATCATCGTCGCCATGCTGATCCAGAGGTTCTCCAGGCGGTCGTGACGGAGCCACACGACGGCGCGTCTTTCAACTGGGGCTCATTGATGGGAGGAGTAGTAATGATCAAAAGGACCATGCTAGCTCTGGCAGGTGCGGCGGCGCTTCTCAGCGCCGCGCCGGCACTGGCCCAGGACACCAAGGTAATCGCTGTCTCCATTCCGGCCGCGACGCACGGCTGGACCGGCGGCGTCGTCTATCACGCCGAAGCGGCGGCCAAGGAGATCAAGGCCGCGTTTCCGAACATCGACGTGATCGTCAACACCTCGCCTTCGGCCGTCGCCCAGGTGGGCGTGCTCGAGGACCTCGTGGCCACGCGCAAACCCGATGCGCTCGTGATCCTGCCCTTTACTTCCGAAGAGCTGACTGGCCCGGTCCAGTCGGTCAAGGAGGCGGGTACCTTCATCACCGTCGTTGACCGCGGTCTGACCGACGAGTCCATCCAGGATCTGTATGTGGCCGGCGACAACATCGCCGTGGGCGCCACAACGGCCCAGTTCCTGATCGAGGAGCTTGGCAAGGGCGATGTCGTCGTGCTGCGCGGCATTCCGACGGTCATCGACGATGAGCGCATCCAGGGCTTCCAGGATGCGCTCGAGGGCAGTGACATCAAGATCCTCGACATCCAGTACGCCTACTGGAACCGCGACGACGCCTTCAAGGTGATGCAGGACTATCTCGCGAAGTATCCGAAGATCGACGCGGTCTGGGCGAATGACGACGACATGCTGCTTGGCGTGCTCGAGGCCATCCAGCAGGCCGGCCGCACCGACATCAAATTTGCGCTCGGCGCCAATGGCATGAAGGAGATCATCGAGAAGGTGATGGAGGGCGATCCGCTCACCCCGATCTCCACCCCCTACCCGCCGTCGATGATCAAGACCGCGGTCTACCTCACCGCGGCCAACCTCAACGGCCAGGCGCCCATTCGCGGCAAGGTCATCCTCGATGCTCCGCGCATCACCAAGGAGAACGCACAGGAGTTCTACTTCCCGGACTCTCCGTTCTGACCTGACCGCGGCGGGCCCCGGCGGCCCGCCACCCAAGCCATCCAGAGACTCAAGGAGTGATGAACATGCCTGGTAAGAAAATCCTGATGCTCGTAGGCGAGTTCACCGAGGAATACGAGATCTACGTCTTCCAGCAAGCCATGGAAGCCGTGGGGCACACCGTTCACGTGGTCTGCCCGGACAAGAAGGCAGGCGACATCATCGCCACGTCGCTGCACGACTTCGAGGGGCATCAGACCTACACGGAGAAGCTCGGCCACTACTTCCAGCTCAACAAGACCTTCAGCGAGGTGCGTCCAGAAGAATACGATGCCGTCTACTGCGCGGGCGGCCGCGGGCCGGAGTACATCCGTACCGACAAGCGCGTGCAGGCTATCGTGCGGCACTTCCATGAGGCCAAGAAGCCGATTTTCACGATCTGCCATGGCGTGCAGATCCTCATCGCGGTCGATGGCGTCGTACGCGGCAAGCGCGTTGCCGCGCTCGGTGCCTGCGAGCCCGAGGTCATCCTCGCCGGCGGCGAATATGTCGACCTCTCGCCCACCGAGGCGCTGGTCGACGGCAACATGGTCTCGGCCAAGGGCTGGACGGCCCTTGCCGCCTTCATCCGTGAATGCCTGAACGTGCTGGGGACCAAGATCGTCCACATCTGAGTGGCCGCCATTCCTCCACTGGGCAACCTTCTCTCGGCTCCCCGACCTCCGTGGCGGGGAGTTTTTCACAAGTGACATCAAGGCGAGCCACCCCTCCCGCGATGATGTCGTCGGTCGTCAATCCGCTGGTCATCTCCGGCATCGAGCCGAGGCGCACCGGTAATCGCGGTTTCTCGCTAGCCCCCACCGCCGACACCTTCGAGACCGCCGACAACGCCGTTACCATCGGCACTGCGCAACAATACCAGTACGAGCGCCTGTGCGCGGCCATCGGACGGCCCGACCTGCTCACTGACCCGCGCTTTGCGGATCCAGACTCGCGCATGGCGNACGACAGGNAGCTGCAGGAAGAGCTGACAAAGACCTTCAAGACCAAGACGGCGCTCGAGCGGGAGCCATCCTTGCGGAGGCAGGCGTGCCCGCCGGCGCGGTGAGCCCCGTGCGCGAGGTGCTGAAGCTGCCGCAGCTAGAGGGCCGCAACCTGATGCTGGAGATNAGGTGCCCAACGATGGCGTCGGACGTACTTCCATTCTGAATGCAGGCTTCCGCTTCGCCCATGACGGGCCGGGCGTTGCCACCCTTCCGCCCCGGCCGGGCGAGCATACCAAGGAAATCCTCGCCGAACCCGGCCTTTCGTCCTGAGGCAACGGGTTTCCGCGGTTCTGGACGCTCCCCCAGCCTGCTTGGAACCGCTCTTGGCCGCATTTTCTTGCAGCCGCCAGGCGCCGGCTGGCAGCCGGTGCCCGGCAGTGCTCAAGCCCGCGCCGCAGACGCCACTAATTCATGGGCGGGTCATGCAATGCCTGCACGAATGTCCTTCGCTGCCCAAGGGCGTGGTGAACTCCGTCAACGAACAGGGGACGGAGGTCGGAGAAGCACTGGTTGCCTTACCGGACGTCGACGTGATCTCTTTCACGGGATCGAGCGCGACCGGGAAGCGGATCATGGCGGCCGCCGCCCCCACACTGAAGCGCCTGTTGCTTGAACTGGGCGGCAAGGCACCAGCGGTCGTGTTCGCCGATGCAGAACTTGACACGACGGTGCGGGAACTGACACTGGGCGCGCTGACGATGGCAGGCCAGATCTGTGTGGCGGCCGCACGCTTCCTTGTTGAGAAAAGTATCGAGCGCGCGTTCACAAGCCGCATCAGGGAGGCCTTCCAGGCGGTGCGTGTCGGGCCGGGCAGCGATGATCGAAGCCAGATGGGTTCGCTCATCGATCTGCAGAACCGCGACCGCGTGGCACGCCCCATCGAGCAGGCGGGCGACGAGGGCGAGCTTGTCCTCAAGGGCGAGCCTCCGGGGGGAGACCTTGCTGCCGGCGCATTCCTCACGCCCACGCTTTTCCGGATCGACAATCTCGACTCGCCGCTCGTGCAGGAGGAGCTGTTCGGGCCGATCGTCTCGATCGAAACGTTCGAGACCGAGAGCGAGGCANTCGCGAAGGCGAATGCCACGCGCTTNGGCCTGGCGGCAAGCGTCTTCACACAGGACCTCAACCGGGCCATGCGGGTGTCGCGCGCCATCCGCGCGGGAACAGTCTGGCTGAACTGCCACGGCCGCCTGTTCGCCGAGGGCGAGACGGGAGGCTACCGCCAATCCGGGTTGGGAAGGCTGCACGGCGTGGAAGGTCTTCACGATTTTCTTGAAACCAAGCACGCGGGACAGGTTGGGCCTGGCCTCTAGGGCAGCTCCAGGAATAAGCGAAAGCGCTGTTCCTTCCGGAACTGCGACCAAACAATCAATTACTGAGAGCAATTCAGAGAGTCCGTGAAAATCTGAATTGCTCCAGTCAGCGTCACAAGCAGCAATCCCCGGCGCAGCCCTCGCCACGCCGGGATTTTGTTGTCCGCATCGCCCCTTGAGACCCCACACACAGTGATAAAGGGTGGCCACCGAGATCGACGCAAAGCAGAGCATGAACCCCTAGAAGGCCAGGTGATGGAAGCGCCGGCGCCACAGGGTGAAGGCGTCGTCCTCATTGTTGCAGCCGTCGCCATGGCCGCCGTCGTGATAAGCGTGAGCACCGACGCTGCCGCCTCGCCGATGGCATCCAGCCTGGCAATGGATTCATTCGAGGCCGAAATCTGCCGCCAGAAACGGATGAGGCCCACGCACAGCGCGACGAGCGACCAGACGGCAGGAAGACCGAACAGGATCACAAGCGTGTTGTGCGGGAACACCGCATAGAAATCCGCGCCGAGGCCCGGGACGAACAGGTGGCCCTGGCTTGCAATGCCCGCGATGAGGAACAGCGCCATGCCAAAGCTTACCGCCATGGCGACCGCGAGGCCGTTGCGGCGGTAGAGCTCTGCGAACGCCCTGAGGAACGCATGTGTCACGGCGCACGCGGGCCAGCGCCTTGGGCAGGTTCACCCCGAATTCGTGGGGTGGCGCATACTGACAGGCGTAGAGGTAGGCTGGCGGTCGCGTCAAAGGCTGCCTGCCCGCAACGCGGTGGCTATTCGTTGGCGCTGATGCGCTGAGAGGCCGTAGGCCAGGCAAGTTCCGTCGTGCGCGCGATCAGCGCCTCCACCAGCGCGAACATGGCCGTATTCGCGTCCCATGTCCGGTCGATCGACACGCGGCACGGCAGAACCACCTTGGCAAAGCGGGCGGCGGGCGAGATCCATTCGTCGGTGATCAGCACCACGAAGGCGCGGCGGTCGCGCATCAGCTTGGCGGTATCCAGCATCTCGGGATCATAGCGGCGCATGTCGAACAGTATCGCCGTGTCGCCCGCCTTCACGTCCAGCAGCTGGTCGACACGTGCCGCCATGCGGCCGTCCAGACGCCGCACGCCCGGACGCACGAGACGCAAATGCGCTTCCATGTAGGCGGCCAGAGCATCGGTGAAGCGGCCGCCGGCCAGATGGCAGGCACGCCTGGTGTCGGCCAGGCGGCGGCAGGCGGAGTCAAACTCGGCCTGCGGGATACGGCTCGCCGTCGCCGAAATGTTGGCCGCGAGCTGAGCGGCAAAAGCCGTAAGAAAGTTTCCGCTCTCCTGTCGCGGCCTGTTGCGGCTGCGCTGGAGCGGCGACTGGGTCCGCGCCTGCAATTCATCGCGCAGGGCGCGCTGGAAATCGGGATAGGACTTGAAGCCGAGCCGGGCAATGAAACGTAGAACGGTGGCCGGGCTCGCGCCCGCCTGCTTGGCGAATTCGGCGACCGGCGCAAGGCCGAGCATCGGATAGTTCGCCAGCAGCCCGCGCGCGGCACGCCGCTCCGCCGACGTCAGCTGTTCGATCGCTTCGTGGATCCTCTCCTCCACGGTCATCTCGGCCATCGGCCCCATCCCAATGTGAAACGTATGTTTCAGTATTGACAGTTTTTGCAATTCTGGAATTACATGATCATGGAGAGGGAGAAAAGGGTGGGAGAGTGAGTGCTTCAGAAGAAAGCGTCGTCGGCGTTGTGAACCCTTACGGGGCCTCGCCTTTCCTGCTGGTCTGCGACCACGCATCAAACCGTATTCCGGACAGGTATGGCACGCTGGGGTTGAGCGAGGGGGAGCGTGTCAGCCATGCCGCCTGGGACCCGGGCGCACTGGGGCTTAGCCTAGTCCTGGGCGGCATCCTTGATGCGACGCTTGTTCATTCGAACGTGTCGCGTCTCATCATCGACTGCAATCGGACATTCGACGCGCCGGGACTGATCTCCACGCAATCGGAGCTCATCCGCGTCCCGGCAAACGAGAACCTGGACGAGGCCGAACGCCAGTTCCGCATCGCCAACTACTACCAGCCGTATCATGACGCGGTGGCGGCTGCGGTCCGCCAGCGCAAGGGCGAGGGCAAGGAAACGATCCTCGTTTGCGTGCATTCCTTCACGCCGGTCTATTTCGGCAAGCCGCGGCCCTGGCCGGTGGGCATCATCCACGGAAGCGACGAACGCTTCTCGGCGGCGGTGCGGGATGCCCTGCANGCGGAGAGCCCGGACCTTCTCGTGGGCTGGAACGAGCCCTATTCGCGCGCCGACGGCGTCACGCTGACACTNGAACGGCACGGCGACGCCAATGGGCTCGACTCCGTCATGATCGAGGTTCGCAACGACGAGCTGGCCACGCCCGACGGCATCCTGACCTGGGGCAGAAGGCTCGCCACCGCGCTGCACACGGCGCGGGCCGCTCGCGCAACGGAAACAGAAAACGCAGAAAGACTTGCAAGAGGGGAAGGGTAAAGAGGGTGCCCAGGGCAATCCGACTTTACGTCCATTACGTGGATCTCGTGAACCACCGCATCGGGCGGGTCGCGATGTATCTGCTCTTTGTGCTGATTGGCGTTCTTCTCTACTCGACCGCNTCGCGGGCGTTTCTCGGCGTTCCCGTGAACTGGTCGCTGGAAATGAGCCAGTTCCTGCTTTCCGCCTACTATCTCGTCGGCGGGGCCTATTCGCTGCAGCTCGACTCGCATGTGCGCATGGACCTCTTTTACAGCCGGCTGTCGCCAGGCAAGCGCGCAACGCTCGATGCCTTCACGATCCTCTTCGTGATCTTCTACGTGATCGTGCTGTTCTGGGGCGGCGTGTCTAGCACCACCTATGCCATTGAGTACGGCCAGAAAAACTACACGTCCTGGGCACCGTTACTGTGGCCCATCAAGGCGGTGATGACGCTCGGCATCTTCCTGATGCTGCTGCAGCTGATCTCGACCTTCTTCAAGGACCTGGCCCAAGCATTAGGGAAGCCGATCGCATGAGCTCGGAACTCATCACACTATTCATGTTCACCAGCATGATGGTGCTGCTGATGACCGGGCAGCGCGTGTTTGGCGTGATCGGATTCGTTGGCTCGGCAGCGGCACTGGCCCTGTGGGGCACCGGCTCGGCGGAGCTTCCCTTCAACGCCAGCTTCCAGGTGCTGAACTGGTATCCGCTGATCACGGTACCGATGTTCGTCTTCATGGGCTTCATGTTCTCGGAGTCCGGCATGGCGAACAACCTGTACCGCATGTTCCACGTCTGGTTCGGCAACCTGCGGGGCGGGCTGGCGCTGGGCACCATCGGCCTCATGGTGCTGATTGCCTGCATGAACGGCCTCAGCGTTGCCGGCATGGCGATCGGGGCAACGGTGGCCCTGCCCGCGCTTCTGAAGCATGGCTACAACAAGGTAATGGTGACTGGCGTGATCCAGGCCGGCAGCTCGCTGGGCATCCTGATCCCGCCGAGCGTAGTGCTGGTGCTCTACGCGATGATCGCGCGCCAGCCGGTGCTGCAGCTCTGGCTCGCCGGCGTGTTCCCTGGCCTTTTGATGGCTGCGCTGTTCACGCTCTACATCTACATCCGCTGCCGTATAAATCCGGATCTCGGACCGGCCATGCCGAAGGAAGAGCGCGATGCCATCACCCGGGAGGAGAAGTTCCGCCTGCTCGGAGCTGGCGTGCTGCCGCTTATGGTCTTCGTCATCATGATGGGCCTGTTCCTGTCGGGCACCACCAGCCTGGTGGAAAGCGCGGCTGTCGGCGCGCTGCTGTCGCTACTGTCGGTGATCCTCACCGGCCGCTTCTCGTGGCACATGTTCGAGTTGAGCACCCGGAACACGCTCAGCATCAGCTGCATGTTCCTCTGGATCATCCTGGCGGCGCTGTGTTTCGGCGCGGTCTATGACGGGCTCGGGGCAGTGCGGGCCATCAAGACGCTGCTGCTCGATACGCTGGATGCGGGCCCGTGGACGATCCTCATCCTGATGCTGCTGTCGTTCATCGTCATGGGCATGTTCCTGGACGACACGGCGATGCTCGTCATCGTGGCGCCGCTCTACATCCCGCTGGTGAAGCAGCTCGGCTTCGATCCGATCTGGTTCGGCATCCTGTACACCATCACCTGCCAGATCGCGTACATCACGCCGCCGTTCGGCTACAACCTGTTCCTGATGCGCGCGATGGCGCCGCCCGAGATCACGCTGGGCGACATCTACCGGTCGATCGTTCCGTTCGTCGGCCTGATGATTTTGACGATCATCATCCTGATGGTGTTCCCGGAGATCGCCCTGTGGCTGCCCAACTGGTGGACCGGCCGATAGCCCGGAAACGCCTTGCGCGAAGGAGGTGAGAGGAACACAGTATGGAGAAAACCAGGAGCTGCAGAAACGGCAGTCCGCTCACAACAACGAAAGGGGAACCGGACATGAGCGAGAACAAAGTTACGAAACGCGACTTTATCCGCAATGCTGGCCTGGCGACCGCAGGCGCCGTCGGTGCGACACTGGCAACGCCGAACATCGTNCGCGCGCAGAGCCCGATCCGCTGGCGTATGCAGACCTATGCCGGCCCGGCTCTGGCCGAACACGTCATCAAGCCTGCGATCGACGCCTTCAACAAGGCGGCCAACGGCGAGATGGTCATCGAGCTCTACACCGCCGACCAGCTCGTGCCGCAGGGCGAGCTGTTCCGCGCCGTCCAGCAGGGCACGATCGATGCCGCCCAGAGTGACGACGACTCCATGGCCGCGCCGGTCGACGTGGCCGTCTTCGGCGCCTATTTCCCGTTCGCCTCGCGCTACAGCCTCGATGTCCCGGTGCTGTGGCACTGGTATGGCCTCAAGGAGATCTGGGAAGAGGCATACAGCGANGTGCCGGGCGTGACGTGGCTGTCCGCCGGCGCGTGGGACCCGTGCAACTTCGCCACNACCAAGCCTATCCGCAGCCTCGAGGACCTCAAGGGCCTGCGCGTCTTCACCTTCCCGACGGGCGGGCGCTTCCTCAGCCGCTTCGGCGTCGTGCCGGTCACGCTGCCGTGGGAAGACATCGAGGTCGCCATCCAGACCGGCGAGATCGACGGCATCGCCTGGTGCGGCGCGACCGAGACCTACACGGTCGGCTGGGCGGACGTGACGAAGTACTACCTCACCAACAACATCAGCGGCGCCTGGGCCGGCTCTTTCTTCGCCAACACCGAAAAGTGGCAGGCCGTTCCGGATCACCTCAAGACACTGTTCCAGCTCGCGATGGACTCCTCGCACTACTACCGCCAGCACTGGTACTGGTGGGGCGAAGCCCATTACCGCACCACCGGCGGCAAGCTGGAGCTGACCACCATTCCCGAGAGCGAATGGAAGCAGGTGGAGGACGAGGCGATGGCCTTCTGGGAAGAGATCGCCGCGACCAGCGAACGCAACAAGCGCGTCGTCGAGATTCTCAAGAAGTATCTCGAGACGATGCGCAAGGCTGGCGCTCCGTACCGTTACTCCTGAGAAAGCGGGGCCGGCCGCGCATGAGGCCCGGCCGGCCCTTCCCCATCTGGCAAGGAACAACGAATGACCGCCTACACGCTTGAAGCGCTCAAGGCCGACGTCTCTGCGGGTGTCATCGACACCGTTCTGGTTGCCTTTCCCGACATGCAGGGGCGCCTGATCGGCAAGAGATTCCAGGCTGAATATTTCCTCGAAAGCGCGCTGGAGGAGACCCACGGCTGCAATTACCTGCTGGCCGACGACATCGACATGGAGCCAGTCCCCGGCTATGCCGCGGCAAGCTGGGAGAAGGGCTATGGCGATTTCGTCATGAAGCCCGACCTGTCGACCCTCATGAAAACCACATGGCTCGACGGCACGGCGCTGGTGCTCTGCGACGTGCTCGACCACCACGGTCACCCGCTCCCGCATTCGCCCCGGGCCATCCTGAAGGCGCAGCTCGCCAGACTCGAAAAGCTGGGGCTCACCGCCAACATGGCCTCCGAGCTGGAGTTCTACCTGTTCGACGAGGACTACCGGACGATCCACGAGAAGGATTACCGGGACNTCAAGACGGCCGGCTACTACATCGAGGACTACCACATCTTCCAGACGACCAAGGAAGAGCCAGTCATGCGGGCCATCCGCCGGCACCTGCAGGCTTCGGGAATTCCGGTGGAGAATTCCAAGGGCGAATGGGGTCCGGGCCAGGAAGAAATCAATGTGCGCTACGCCGACGCACTGACGATGGCGGACCGGCACGTGGTGCTCAAGAACGCAGTGAAGGAAATCGCCCATGCCCAGGGCAAGGCGGTGACTTTCATGGCCAAATGGCGGTATGACTTGGCCGGTTCGTCCGGGCACATCCACATCTCGCTCGCCAGGGACGGGAAGAACATCTTCCTCGACGAGAAGGATCCGCTGGGCATGTCCGAGACGATGAAGCATTTCGTGGCGGGCCTGGTGAAGTATGCGCCGGACGTCACGGTGTTCCTGGCGCCCTATGTCAATTCCTACAAGCGGTTCCAGGCCGGCACCTTCGCTCCGACGACGCTCACCTGGAGCCAGGACAACCGCACCGCGGGCTTCCGGCTGTGCGGAGAAAACAGCAAGGGCATCCGCATCGAGTGCCGCATCGGCGGCGCCGACCTCAATCCCTACCTCGCCTTCGCCGGCCTGCTGGCGGCGGGCCTCAAGGGAATGGAGGAGAAGCTGCCGCTTGATCCGCCCTTCTCCGGTGACGCCTATTCCGTCGGCGAGCTGCCGCAGATACCGAAGACCCTGCGGGACGCAATCGTGGCGCTCGAGGGCTCCACGATGCTGCGCGAGGCGATGGGTGATGCGGTGGTGGACCACTACGTCCATACGGCGAAATGGGAACAGCTCGAGTACGACCGCCGCGTGACGGACTGGGAACTGAAGCGCGGCTTCGAGCGCTACTAGACAATTGAGGTTTTCGCATGCGCGCCGTTAACCTCAACGGGTGACAGCCCAGCGGCCCTCACCCCCGACGCAACGAAGGGTGAGGACCCGATGATCACCAACGCTCTTCACCTCATCCTTCGACAAGCTTCGGGATGAGGTGTGGAGGAACCGGCCTCTCCTGGCTTTCAAGAGGAAGCGCGACCCTGATGGTTTCAGGACAGATCAGATGACACAACAAACGATAAAGATCATTTCGCCCATCGATGGCTCCGTCTATGCGGAGCGCACCTGCGCCACCCCCGAACAGATCGAGGCGGCGGTCAACCGCGCCCGGGCCGCCCAGCGCGCCTGGGCGGCCACCGGCCTCGCCGAGCGCACTGCGGCGCTTACGCGCTTCACCGACGCGCTGCTCGCCATGAACGACNAGATCGTGCCGGAGCTTGCCTGGCAGATGGGCAGGCCCGTGCGCTATGGCGGCGAGAAGCGTGGCNTGGAAGAACGCGCACGCTACATGATCTCCATCGCGGAAGAGGCGCTGGCGCCGCTCGAAAAGAAGGACAAGCCCGGCTTCGTCCGCTACATCCGCCGCGAGCCGCTCGGACTCGTGCTGGTGATTGCGCCGTGGAACTATCCGTTCCTCACGGCCATCAACTCCATCGTGCCGGCGCTGATCGCGGGCAACGCGGTGCTGCTCAAGCACGCCAGCCAGACGCTGCTGGTGGGCGAACGCTTCCAGAAGGCCGCCGACGCCGCCGGCCTGCCGGAGGGCCTGTTCTGCAACATCGTGNTGGATCACGAGAGCACCGAGAAGCTGATTGCATCCGGCCGCATCGACCACATTTCCTTCACCGGATCGGTGGAGGGCGGCCGGAGGATCGAACGGGCAGCCGCGGGCACCTTCGCCACGCTGGGGCTGGAGCTCGGCGGCAAGGATCCGGCCTATGTACGGCGGGACTGCGACCTCGCCTACACGGTCGAGAACCTCGTGGATGGCTCCTTCTTCAACTCGGGCCAGAGCTGCTGCGGCATCGAGCGCATCTATGTGGATGCCGCCATCCATGACGAGTTCCTGGAGCGGTTCGTCGAGACGGCGAAGGGATGGACGCTCGGCAACCCGCTCGACCCGGATACGGTCGTCGGGCCAATGGCGCGGGCCAATTTCGCCGATCTCGTCCGCCGGCAGATCGACGAGGCCGTGCGCCAGGGCGCGGTCGCCCATCTCGACACGAAGCATCCCGAGGACCGGGAGGGCTCGCCGTATCTGGCGCCGCAGGTGCTGTCGAATGTCAACCACCAGATGTCCGTCATGCGCGAGGAGAGCTTCGGCCCGGTGGTGGGCATCATGAAGGTCTCCGGCGACGAGGAAGCCATCACGCTGATGAACGACAGCCCCTACGGCCTCACCGCCTCGATCTGGACGAAGGATCTGGAAGCGGCGGCGCGCATCGGCGCGCGGATCGAGACGGGCACCGTGTTCGCCAACCGCTGCGACTATCTCGACCCGGCGCTGGTCTGGACGGGCGTCAAGGACACCGGCAAGGGCGGCGCGCTGAGCGAGATCGGCTACCACAACCTTACCCAACCCAAGTCGTACCACCTGAAAGAAGTCTGATCCCCCGATGACCATCAAAGCCAACTGGAACTATCCCACCACCGTCCGCTTTGGCGCGGGCCGCATCGCGGAACTGCCGGACGCGCTGAAGGCTGCCGGAATCTCCAAGCCGCTGCTCGTGACCGACGCGGGGCTCGCCAATCTTCCAGTCACCCAGAGGGTGCTCGGCATCCTGCGCGACGCGGGTTACGAGGCCGCGATCTTCTCCGACGTGAAACCGAACCCCGTTGCCTCCAATGTCGAGGCGGGCATTGCCGTACTGCGCAAGGGCGCCCATGATGGCGTTATCGCCTTCGGCGGCGGCTCGGGCCTCGACACGGCCAAGGTGATTGCCTTCATGGCCGGCCAGACGCGTCCCATGTGGGACTTCGAGGACATCGGCGACTGGTGGACCCGCGCTGATCCGAACGGAATCCTGCCGATCGTGGCGGTTCCCACCACTGCGGGCACGGGTTCTGAAGTCGGCCGNGCNGGCGTGATCACCGACGAGACGACGCACACCAAGAAGGTGATTTTCCACCCGCTGATGATGCCGAAGGTGGTGATCGCCGATCCGGAGCTCACCGTCGGCATGCCGCGCTTCATCACCGTGGGCACGGGCTTCGACGCGCTCGCCCACTGCATCGAGGCCTATTGCGCGCCGGGCTATCATCCGATGGCCGACGGCATCGCCGTCGAGGGCATCCGGCTTGCGATGGAGAACCTGCCGAAGGTTGCCGCCAAGCCCGACGACATCGAGGCGCGCGGCCACATGATGAGCGCCGCGGCGATGGGAGCCACGGCCTTCCAGAAGGGTCTCGGCGGTATCCACGCCCTGTCGCACCCGATCGGCGCGCTCTATGACACGCATCATGGCATGACCAATGCCGTGTTCATGCCCTATGTGCTGGTGGCTAACCGCCCGGCGATCGAGGATCGGATCAAGCGGCTCGCCGCCTATCTCGGCCTGGAGCCCACCTTCGAGGCTTTCCTGAAGGCCATCCTCGACCTGCGCAAGGAGCTCGACGTGCCGCACACGGTGAAGGAGCTTGTCCAGGGCGAGAGCATCGACGCGGCCCAGCGCGACCGCATCGGCGAGATGGCGATCGTTGACCCGACGGCGGGTGGCAATCCGGTCAAGTTCACCAAGGAATTCGCGCTGGAGACCTTCGACCGCGCCATGGAGGGACGGCTGGACTGACTTCCCGCCAGCCGGGCTTCCGATAACTCTCCGCAATAACGAGAGCGCCGGCTGCCTTGAGCAGCCGGCGTTCTTGTCAAACGGACTTCCGTTGCTGCGCGGACGGGTTCCTCCGGTTGACCGCGATCTTCAATCAGACGCGGACGGAGATCCGGCGCGACAATCCAATGTCATGCCCCATAGGGTACCCAGATCGTCTTCACCTGCGTGGCACGGTCAAGCCACTCAGGGCCGCGGGCGACAGCATCGTCCACCCAGTCGATGGCAAGGCCGTTGTTCGTCCACACCTGCTTGAGATTGCCAGCAGACAGGCGCTCCACTTCGGCGGCGCCCTCAGCGGTGCCGCAGTACCAGAGGCCGTTGACGGCATCGTGTTCAGCCAGCACCTTGGCCAGCGTGTCGCGGTCGCCGGTGACCAGGTTCACCACGCCCGCCGGAACATCCGAGGTGTCGAGCAGCTGGTAGAGCGGCTGGACGATCAGCGCACAAGCCGGCGACGGCACGGCAACCACGCGGTTGCCCGTGGCGATCAGCGGCAGCACCAGCGACATGAGCGAAAGCAGCGGCGACTGATCGGGCGCGGCGACACCGACGATGCCAATCGGCTCCTTCACCGAGAGGGTGAGATGGCGCGGCTTGGCAGCGTGGATGAGGCCGTCGTGCTTGTCGGCCATGCCGGCATAATAGAAGCAGCGCTCCAGCGTCTGGCGCACCTCCGCCGCGGCCTTCTCCTTCGAGACGCCCGTCATCCGCTGGAGCAGAGCAGCCACCTCGGCGGCGCGGGCGGAGAGGTTCTCCGCAAGATAGTAGAGCACCTGCGCGCGGTTGTGCGCGTTTCCGGCCCAGGAAGCCGCCTTGGCCGCCGCTTCCACGGCGTTGCGGATGTCCTTGCGGTTGGAGATGGGCGCGAGCCCCAGGATTTCGCCGCTCGGATCGCGCACCGCATAGCTCGCACCGCCATCGGGACGGGCCTGCTTGCCGCCGATGTAGTTCTTCATCGTGCGGTCGATGTAGGTGGCAACCGCGCCTTCCGTCTGCGGCATCGCGGTAAGGTCAGCCGGTACGATCTCGGCGGGAGCAGCCTTCCTGACGCTACGCTTGAGGTAGCCGAGCATGCCCTCGCGCGCGCCCTCGCGGCCGTAGCCACTTTCCTTGTAGCCGCCGAACGGTGCGTTGGCGTCGAAGATGTTGGTGGCGTTGATCCACACCACGCCCGCCTTCACGCGCGCGGCAAGCTCCGTCGCCCCGTTGATGTTCTCCGACCAGATGGAGGCGGCAAGGCCATAGGACGTGTTGTTGGCGAGCTGCACCGCCTCATCGACCGTGCGGAAGGTCATGGTGACTGCAATGGGTCCGAAGATCTCCACCTGAGAGACCGTGGCGGACGGCTCGGTGTCGGCGAAGAAGCCGGGGGCGATGAAGTGACCGCGTTCAGGCAGCGGGCAGGACGACTGCTCGAGCCTGTAGCCTTCCGCCTTCGCGCCCTCCAGAAGGCCAATGATGCGCGCCTTCTGACCGGCAGAAACGATGGCGCCCATGTCGGTCGACTTGTCGAGCGGATCGCCCACGCGCAGGCGCTCCATGCGGGCGCGCAGCTTGGCGAGGAAGCGGTCGGCAATCCCCTCCTGCAGGATCAGGCGGGAGCCGGCACAGCAAACCTCTCCCTGGTTGAACCACACGCCCTCGACCACGCCTTCCACGGCGGCATCCAAGTCGGCATCGGCGCAGACGATGAAGGGCGACTTGCCGCCGAGTTCCAGCGACAGCTTCTTGCCCGAACCGGCCGTGGCGCGGCGGATTTCGCGGCCAACGGCAGTCGAGCCCGTGAAGGCAATCTTGGCGATGTCGGGATGGCGGACGATGAGCGCGCCGGTGGCGCCGCCACCGTGAACGATGTTGACCACACCCTTCGGCAGGCCGATCTCCACCAGAAGCTCGGCAAAGGCGATGGCGGTGAGCGGCGTAAGGTCCGCCGGCTTCAGCACTACCGTGTTGCCTGCGGCAAGCGCCGGGGCGATCTTCCAGGCCAGCATCAGCAGCGGGAAGTTCCACGGGATGATCTGGCCGCAAACGCCGAGGGCCTCATGGCCGGGGAACTCGGTGTCAATGGCCGCCGCCCAGCCCGCGTGGTGGTAGAAATGGCGGATGGCGAGCGGAATGTCGGCGTTGCGCGTCTCCTTGATCGGCTTACCGTTGTCGATGCTCTCGAGCACCGAGAAGAAGCGCTCGCGCTGCTGCAGGTGTCTGGCGATCGCGTAGAGATAGCGCGCGCGCTCGAAGCCAGGCAGCCTCGACCAGGCGGGGAAAGCTTCCTTCGCTGCGGCGACGGCCGCGTTGACCTCGGCTTCCGTGCCTTCTGGAATACGGGCGATGACCTCGCCCGTCGCCGGGTTCTCGACCTCGATCGAGGCATTTCCGGCACCGGTGAAGCTGCCGTCGATGAAGTGGCCGAACACGCGACCGCGGCTTTCCAGCCACGCCCCAACGTCGGTCGATGCTTCCGGAGCCGGGCCGTAATCCATGGTTTCCATAATGTCCTTGATGTTCATCTCTTCCGACCTCAGCTCAACGCATGGTGCTCGGCATTGGCGTAGCGCCCGGTGACGTGGTGTTCGAGCTGGCGCTCGATGTCGCCGAGCAGCGAGGAGGCGCCAATGCGGAACAGGTCGGGCTGGAGCCAGCGGTTGCCAAGCTCCTCCTTCATCAGGGCGAGCCAGGCGAGCGCGTCCTTGGCAGTGCGCAGGCCGCCGGCCGGCTTGAAGCCGATGGCGTGGCCAGTGAGCTCGCCATAGTCGCGCAGCGCGCGGAGCATGGTGAGCGAGACGGGCAGCGTGGCGTTTTCCGTTTCCTTGCCCGTCGAGGTCTTGATGAAGTCCGCACCTGCCTGCATGGCGACCATAGAGGCGCGGTAGACGTTGGTGAGCGTGCCGAGTTCGCCGGTAGCAAGAATGGCCTTCATGTGCGCCTCGCCGCAGGCCTCGCGCATGGCGCGGATCTCGTCGTAGAGCGCCTGCCAGTTGCCGAGCAGCACATGCTCGCGGGTGATCACGATGTCGATCTCGTGCGCGCCCTCGCCCACCGCATAGGTGATCTCCGCAAGGCGCTGCGGCAGCGGCGTCAGGCCGGAGGGGAAGCCGGTGGCGACCGAGGCCACGGGAATGCCCGAGCCTTCCAGCGCCTTCACGGCATGCGGTACCATCGTGGGGTAGACGCAGACCGCGCCCGTGGTGATGTTGTCGACGCCGAGCGCCTCCAGGATGTCGGGACGCACGGGCTGGCGCGCCTTGGCGCAAAGGCGGCGCACCCGGCCCGGCGTGTCATCGCCCGCAAGCGTGGTGAGATCGATGCACTGGATGGCGCGCAGCAGCCAGGCGGCCTGGTAGTTCTTCTTCACCGTGCGGCTGGCCGTGATGGCGGCAGCGCGCCGCTCGGCGGCCGTGCGGTTCACCTGAACGTCCTCGAACCATTCGGGCCGAAGCTCCGTTCCGGGATTGCGTGTGGGGGAGACTGACATTTACTGCTCTTGTTATTCGGAAGCGGAAAGCGACTTGCAGAATTCCTCGAATTCGGCGGCGGTCGCGTAGGATTTTTGCGTACCCCGGCGCCCGACCGAGAACGCCGCGTAGCGCGCCGCTCTGTTGAGCGACTGCTCCACGTCGCCGGTGGCAGCAAGGAAATGGGCGAAGGAACCGATGAAGGCATCGCCAGCGCCGGTGGTGTCCACGGGCTTCACCTTCACCGCTTCGATGACCTTCACGTCATCGGCGGTGACGAGCCGGGCGCCGCGGCCGCCGAGGGTCACGATCACGGTGCCGATGCCCTGGGCGATGAGGCTGCGGGCGGCAGCGACGATCTCCTCTTCGGTCGTCGTGGGCATGCCGGAGAGAAGTTCCAGCTCGCTCTCGTTGGGCACCAGGAAGCTCAGGCTGCTGATGTCGGAAACCTTCAGCTCCTTCGTGGCCGGTGCCGGATTCAGGATGGTGCGCACGCCCCATTCCGCCGCGCGGCGGATGGTGTAGGCCACCGTCTCGAGCGGAATCTCGAGCTGCAGCAGAATGAGGTCGGCCTGGCGCAGCATGTCCTCGGCCGCGTCCACGTCGGCCGGGGAGAGGTCGGCATTGGCGCCCTTCACGATCAGGATCGAGTTCTCGCCCGAAGGCTCGACGAAGATGGGCGCGACGCCTGAGGACTTGCCCGCCACCTTCTTCACATGCGTGGTGTCAACGCCATTCTCTGCGAAGTTGCGGATCGTGTTGTCGCCGAAGAGGTCGTCGCCGACCTTGGTCACCATGCTCACCCGCGAGCCGAGGCGCGCGGCCGCGATGGCCTGGTTGGCGCCCTTGCCGCCGCAACCGATCTCGAAGTCAGGCGCCTCGACGGTCTCGCCCGGTTTCGGCATGATCTGCACGTAGGTGATCAGATCCACCATGTTGGAGCCGACGATTGCGATGCGGCCCGTCTTTTCCGAAGACACCATTGGCTCAACCCCTGCTCAGATTGTTGACTTCCGTGATCGCACCACCCGCTTCCGCGGCGCTCAGGTAACCGAGCGTGACCGGGAAGCGCGCTGTCTCGCCCGGCGCCAGCAGGCGCACATGGCCCTTGGCCTTCTCGGCCGTATAGCCCTCCGGCTCGCAGGTGGACGGCAGCGCAAAGGCCGCGACCTGCGCATCGCCATCATTCAGGATCCAGCGCACGCAATGCGGCAGGTCCTGCGGCCGGTAGGCGATGGAGAAGGCGTCGCCTTCCGGCAGCTCCATCACCAGGCGCGTGCGGCCGTTGCCGTCGGTACCGAGGCCCCTGATGTAAAAGACCTGCTCGGGGCTGTAGAGATCCGGCTCAGCCAGACGCTGCATGCGTTGCGGGTTGCGTCCGAGTTCGTCGAGCAGATCCAGGAAAGCCTGTGACGGCTTCACGTGGCCCGGAATGCTCTTGCGGACCACCGTGCTTTCAGGCGTGTAGGGCGCGGGCTGGTGGATCACCGCATTCGCCACGAAGGCGAAGTTGGCATGGAGCATGTACATGAGCTCCATCTCATGGGCGGACCGGTTCTCCACCACCATCTCGACATGGAGCAGGCCGCTTGCTCCATGCAGGCGGACGCGCGGACGGGCGACGTAGTGCGGACCGAAGCCCATCACGTATTCGGTGTGACCGCCGACCTCGACAAAGGCGCCGCCGTCATCCTGACCGAAGCGCACGTGGGCGCTGTCCATCGGGCGGACCGGCATCTCGCCATGCAGCGGATGCGTGTCCTGCGGGCCAGGCGTGCCGTTGCGCAGGACGCCGGCGTGATATGCAAAGGCGCCATAGGTGTCGAGGATCGAGCTGCCGTGGCGCGGATACGGGAAGACGTTGCCCATGGTCAGGCGGCGGCCGTCGAAGACCGCATCCCAGATCATTTGGCCGAGATAGGGCAGCACCACCACATGGCCGCGCGCGTTGTCGATCCGCAGGCCCTCGACGCCGGAGAGATAGCGGAAGGCCGTCACCCGGAACGGGCCGCTCTCCGCAATGACGCGCTCGCCGCGGGCCGGAAAGTCTTCCGGCTGCAGGTGAAGGATGACGTCGTTCACGGTGCTCATTTCGCAGACCTCAGGTAGTTGATCGCGATCACGACGACGAGGAACGCGCCCCAGATCGCGTCGATCAGGAAGTTGGACACGCGCATGATCTGCAGGCCGGAGGAGAGCAGCATCAGCGAGACCAGCGCCAGCAGGACGCCCGCCACGCGACCCTTGCCGCCCGCCGGATTGGTGCCGCCAAGCACGGCGATCAGCACAGCCTGCAGCAGATAGGACGAGCCGAAGTCGGCCTTGGCCGAATTGGTGCGGCCCGACAGGAGAATGCCCGCGATGGCCGCCATCACGCCGGTCATCGTGTAGCTGTAGATGATCATGCGGGCGCTGCGGATGCCGGCAAAGACGGCGGCGCGTGCGTTCGTGCCGATCAACATCAGGTTGAGGCCGATGTGCGTGTGCGTGAGGATCACCGCCACAACCGCCGCCACGACGATCAGGATCCAGAAGGGAACGGCGAGTCCCAGCAGCTTGCCCGTGCCGATCCACGTCCAGGCGTCAGGAAATCCTGCGATTGCCGGACCGCCGGTCAGTACCAGCGCGAGGCCCGCGAAGACCTGACCCGTACCGAGCGTGGCAAGGATCGGAATGATGCGCAGGCGGGCGATCAGCACGCCGTTGAGCAGGCCGGAGAGCAGGCCAACCATCAGCGCAATCAGCACGCCCATCGTGACATGGAACGCGGCCCCTGCCCCGCCCGCCGCCAGCGCCTCGGCAACGCCCGGCTGCTTGAAGTAGATGCCCGCCGTGATGGCCGCGAGGTTGGCGATGGCGACAATCGACAGGTCGATGCCGCCCGTGAGCATCGCCACCATCATGGCAAGGCAGAGAATGCCGAGCTCCGGCATCACGTAGGTGATGGACTCGAAATTGTAGTAGCGCAGGAACTTGTCCGGGTTCATCACGGTCATCAGAACGAAGATGACCACCGTGATGACGGCAAGCTGCAGGATCGATGCGTCCGAGCCGAGAAGGCGGCGGAACACGGAGTTGCTCCTGGTTTCGGCAACCATGTCTCTTCCCCTCCTCAAGCCAGCTTCTTGCGGTCACGCCAGGCGGTTATCGCCGTGGCGATGATGATGATCGCGCCCACCACAACGCGCTGCCAGGTCGTGTCGACCTTCATCAGGATAAGCGAGTTCTTGATCATGACGAGCGTGAAGACGCCGAGCATGGTGCCGAGGACCGAGCCGCGCCCGCCGAAGATCGAGGCGCCGCCAAGGACCACCGCGGCAATCACATCGAGCTCCCAACCGACGAAGTCGCGCGGGTTGGCCTGCCAAATCATCGAAGCCTGCAGGAGGCCCGCGAAGCCCGCGAGAAGCCCGGCCGTGCAATAAACGAAGAAGATGGTCTTGCGGATGTTGACGCCCGCGCGGCGGGCCGACTCCGCATCGCCGCCATAAGCATAGATCGAACGGCCGATCATCGTGTGGCGCAGGATGAGGTGCATGACCACCGCAACGCCGAGATAGACCAGCACCATGGCCGTGAGGCCGACCGTCGCGCCATTGGCGGCGGTGACGGAGACCAGATCAACCTTGCCGAAGGCAATAAGCTCTTTCGGCATCTTGTTGATGTTGACGATGGAGGTGCCGAGCAGGCCCAGCACCAGGCCGCGGATGATCGATGCCGTGCCCAGCGTCACGATCAGCGGGATCATCTTGAAGCGTTCGATGATGAAGGCGTTGAAGGCGCCGAGCAGGATGCCCAGCACGCACGCTCCGATGAAGGGCAGCACCACGCCATCATAGCCGATGGCTACCATGGTGCGCACGGTGATGTAGAGTGCTGCCGCCGCTATGGCCGGGAAGGACACGTCGATGCCGCCGGCGATCATCACCAGCAGAACGCCAAGCGCCATGATGCCGATCACCACGTTCGACTTGGCCAGGCTGAACAGGTTGTCCACGCCCCAGAAGGCAGGGTTGATGAAGCCGATCGCCAGCATGACGAGGATGAGAACAGCGGCGATGACGGCTTCCGTCGACTGAAAGATCTTCATGCTCGCTGCCTCACCTCAACGCCTTCAGACTGTCGTTGATGTTGTCGTCGGTCATGTCATCGCCACTGAAGGTGGCGACCATGCGCCCCTCGTGCATGACATGAATGCGGTTGCAGTTTCCGGTGAGCTCCGGAACGTCGTCGGAAATCATGAGAACGGCCAGACCCTCCTTCTCGGCGAGGCCGCGGATGATCTGGTGAATCTTGGCCTTCGAACCGATGTCGACGCCCACCGTGGGGCCGTTGAGGATCAGGATCTTCGCACCGGTGAGCAGCCAGCGGCCGAGCATGACACGCTGGGCGTTGCCGCCCGACAGGAAGCCCACGGGCGTCTCCGGCGAGGGCGCGGCGATCTGCATCGCGCCGAACATTTCCTCGGTGCGGGAGCGCATGGCCTTGCGGTCGAGGAACAGGCCCTTGCGCAGCCAGGCGAGGATGCTCACCACCATGTTGCGCTCGATGCTCTGGCTGAGGAACAGGCCTTCTGTCAGGCGATCCTCCGGCACGTAAGCGATGCCGAGCTCGATGGCCTCCTGGACGGAGCGCGGAAAGGCGTCCTTGCCGAAGATCCGGAACTTGCGGGCGGCGGCTGTCTCCATGCCGAACAGGGCGCGTGCGAGTTCTGTGCGGCCCGAACCGATGGGACCGGTGATGCCCACGATCTCGCCCGGACGAACCGTGAGGCTCACGTTGTTGACAAGGCCGGAAACGGAGAGCCCCTCAACCTCAAGAGCCGGGACAGCGGTCATGTCGATGTCGGGCCGGTAAGGTGTTTCTTCGAGCTCAAGGCCCGTCATGGCACGGATGATGGCCGGCTCGTCAAATTCGCTCATCGGGCCTTCCGCCACCTTGCGGCCGTTGCGGAAGACGGTGAGCCGCTCGGAAATCTCCAGCATCTCGCGCATCTTGTGGCTGACAAAGAGCGTGGCGATGCCCTGCGCCTTGAGGTCGCGCACGATGCCGAACAGAGCGTCAACCTCCTTGCCCGTCAGCGCCGTGGTGGGCTCGTCCATTATGATGAGTCTGGCTTCCGCCAGCAGGGCGCGGGCGATGGCGACCAGTTGCTTGCCGGAGGCCGGGAGGCTCTCGACCTCCGCGTCGATGTCGATCTTCACGCCGAGGCGGGCGAGCACATCCTTGGCCATCTGCCGGGCACNGGCCCAGTCCATGCGGTTGCGGTCTTCCAGGAGGAAGCTGTTGATGGCCAGGTTTTCCGCCACGGTCAGATTCCCGAAGAGGGAAAAGTCCTGGTAGATGACCTGCACACCGCTGTGAACCGCGCGGATGGGATCATAGCTGCCGACCGGGGCGCCATCGATCCAGATCTCGCCTTCGTCCGGCGTGTAGATGCCGGACATGACCTTGATGATGGTCGATTTTCCGGAGCCGTTCTCACCTGCCAGGCAGTGGATCTCGCCGGGCCGGATTGCAAGCGACACGCCGTCGAGCGCACGCACGCCGCCAAAACGCTTGCTGATGTTCTTCAGTTCAATGAGATATTCGGACATGACCTTCCGGCGGGCCGAGAACAGCCCTGCCCTCGCTGGAGAAGCGAAAGGCCGGCGCCAGCTTCCGCCGGCGCCGGCCGTCCGTTCGGGATCAGAAGTCGTACTGGTCCATGTTGTCGGCCGTCACACCGACCCAGCCTGCGCCATAGAGCAGGTTCGGACGGCTGGCGTCCGGGGCGGTCAGGGACTCGTAGCCGACGAGGCCGAGGTTGAGACCTTCCTTGATCTGGTCACGCTTGCCCTCAAGGGCGGCAACGGCCAGCATGTTCATGGCATAGCCCGCGACGGCCGGATCCCAGAACTGGATGTACTGGATGTCGCCGCTGGCGAGATACTCACCAGCCACGGATACCAGGCCCGTACCGGCGAAGAAAACCTTGCCCTTCAGGCCGCTCTCGGCGATCAGGCGGCCAGCGCCAGCCGAAGTCGGCATCGGAGCGCCGAGGATGCCCGTGATGTCCGGATAAGCAGTGAGAGCTTCCTTCAGCTTGGTATAGTCGATCGCGGCGTCGTCATAGGTCTCCAGACGGTCGCCGACCAGCTCCATGTCGGGGAAGTTTTCCTTCTGGTAGGCGACAGCGCCGTCGATCCACTCCATCTGGCTCTTCGAGGTGAGCGAGCCGACGGTGGCGACGTACTTGCCCTTGCCGCCCATGTACTCGCCGAGCACCTTCATCAGATTGGCGCCATAGGCGTGGTTGTCGAAGGCCTCAAGGTCAAAGTCGGTGTTCACGAGGTTGGAGGCCTCGTGCGAGATCACGACAATGCCGCGCTCGCGCGCCTTCTGCAGAACCGGCTCCACGGCTTCCACCGAGAACGGCACCACGGCGATCGCGTCGACGCCCTGGGCTATCAGGTTCTCGATGATCTGAACCTGGGCCGCGGCGTCAGCCTGGCTCGGGCCGACCATCCAGACGTCATGCCCGGTGTCTTCCTTGAACTGCTCGACGCCCTCGCGCATGCGGTCAAACCACGCGATGCCGTCCACCTTCACGACCGTCGCGATCGTGTATTTCTTGTCATCCGCCGTCTGGATCAGATCCTTGTTGACGTTGGACGTGTCAACGACCTGAGCAAAAGCGGTCGATGCCATCAGCGAGACGGTCAGCGAAGCTGCCGCCAGGATAGTCCTTATCACGGTCCTACTCCTCCATGATGCCATAAGTGGGCGTTTTCTCCCGAATTAACCCGTACCTTGCATCCGTACGTATTGATTAATTCGCTTCATTATGATCATGTCTGATCAAAATGCGCAAGCCTCTTGCAAGGCCTGTAATTATGAAAGAGTGGATT
>JGI25331J36430_1000262_pt1 | contig 32999 bp, 31 predicted proteins | sample HigsolmetaAR206D_FD_36430 | JGI IMG/M metagenome (IMG submission 36430) | reverse complement strand
CATTTTTCGCTTTTCGCCAGTTGCAGGAAAGGACATCATCCCTTAGAATGAGCATATATTCGACAAAGGAGGTGGAAAAATGGCAGAAGTCACAAACGAAACGCTGCTTACGGCCATCAAAGAACTGTCCGGCGAAGTCCTTTCAATGAAGGCAGAGATGAAAGAAATGAAAGCAGACATCGCCGGGCTCAAACAGGATGTTGCCGAGCTGAAGCAAGATGTTGCAGTGCTAAAACAAGATGTTGCTTCCCTGAAAAGCGAAATGGCAGAAGTAAAGCAGGATATTGCAGTGCTGAAACAGGATGTTGCAGGTTTGAAACAGGATGTCGCAGTGCTAAAACAAGATGTTGCCGAGCTGAAGCAAGATGTTGCAGTGCTAAAACAAGATGTTGCCGAGCTGAAAAGCGAAATGGCAGAAGTAAAGCAGGATATCGCGGGCATGAAAAAAGATTTGGACAACCTCGACAACTATTATGCCAGGCTGGATGATAAAATGGATGTCTTGTTCGAAGACTTAATAAATGTCAAGACGGATATCCGCCACTTAAAAAAAGCCCGATAAGAAGCTTCCATTTTGCGCAGCGGACAGCCTGCGTTTTTTTCTTTTAAAAACCCCGCCATATACACGGAATAAACCATGCCAGCAGGCGGGGACCAACATTTTTTAAAACCACTCCGTACCAAAAGGCAGGCCCGGATCTACTATTGGTACTGGGCCTCGTGCAGTTTTGCAAAAATCCCCCCGCGGGTAAGGAGCTCATCATGGCGCCCTTGTTCGGCAATCCCGTCCCTGGTGACAACAACAATCCGGTCAGCATTGCGAATGGTCGCCAGCCGGTGCGCAATGACAAGCGTTGTCCGGTCTTTTGCCAGTTCATCCAATGCCGCCTGGATTTGCCTTTCAGTTTCCGTATCAAGGGCAGACGTTGCCTCATCTAGGATTAAGATGGGCGGGTTTTTCAAAAACATGCGTGCAATCGCCAGCCGCTGCTTTTGCCCGCCGGAAAGCTTAAGGCCGCGTTCGCCGATTTGCGTATCAAACCCGCCAGGAAGCGCACGGATGACCTCTTCCAAATGGGCGCGCCGGGCTGCTTCTTCAATTTCTTCATCTGTAGCATCCAATTTTCCATACGCAATGTTTTCGCGGATGGTGCCGGCAAAAAGGAAGACATCCTGCTGGACAATGCCAATCTGCGAGCGGAGCGATTTTTTCGTCATATTGCGGATATCCATTCCGTCAATGGTAATGCTGCCGCTTTCCACATCGTAAAAGCGTGGGATCAGGGAGCAAATGGTCGTTTTCCCTGCACCAGAAGGCCCAACAAATGCAACCGTCTCCCCGGCACGAATTTTGAGATTCAGCCCCTTTAACACAGGCTGGCCGCCCGGATAAGCGAAGCTGACATTGTTGAACGCGATGTTGCCGTTTAACGCCGGAACCTCGACCGCATTTTCTCTGTCCCGGACATCCGGCGTGCGGTCCAGTAATTCCGTAAACCGTTTAAAACCGGCCATCCCTTTCGGATACAGCTCCATGATCGCACTGATTTTATCAATCGGCTTGAACAGCACGTTCACATACAGCACAAAACCGACCAGCTCGCCGTATTTCAATTCCCCGCTGTATACCAGCCATGCCCCGTATACAAGGACGACAAGGACGATCAGCCGGCTCATCATATACGTGCTGGAATTGGTCAGCGCCATCGTTTTATACGCAAGCAATTTCGCCTTTCGGAACCGTTTGTTATTTTTCTGGAACTGCGTGATTTCATAATTTTCATTCGTGAATGACTGGACGACGCGGACCCCTGCAACACTATCCTCGACACGCGCATTCACTTCGGCAATCTCGCCATACATCTTGCCCCATGCCTCGTTCATTTTCATATTGCAATACGTGATGATCCAGACCAAAAACGGCACAATAATGAGGGTGACGAAAGCCAGTTTGGCATTGACCGTAAACATAATGCAAAACGCGCCGAAAAACGTCATCACGGCAATAAAAGCATCTTCCGGGCCGTGATGGGCAAGTTCGCCGATGTCAAAAAGATCGTTTGTGATCCGGCTCATGACGTGGCCGGTTTTCACATTATCAAAAAATGAAAAAGACTGCCGCTGCACGTGTACAAACAATTCTTTGCGCATATCCGTTTCAATATTGATGCCGAGCTGGTGTCCCCAGTAGGTGACGATGTACTGCAAATACGTACTAATCAAATAGAGGACCAACAGAGCAATGCTGACGCTCGTAATCGTTGCCCATTTTCCGCTTGGCAGCAGGCTGTCAATAAACCACTGGACACAAAGCGGAAAGGCCAGTTCAAAAACAGCTACAATCACCGCGCTCGTAAAATCAAGGATAAACAGCTTTTTATGCGGTAAATAATAGGAAAAAAAGCGGCGTAACATATGTCCCCTCCTGTCACAAAATTAGTTGGAAGCATGCCGTGTGGAAACAAGCCATTTTCTTTTTGCAATCACGGCCAGCCGGATTGAAAACACGATGGCCAGCACCGTGAGCACAGCGATCATCAGCACAACCCCGTTCCATCCGACCCGGCTGTAAAACACGCCCCCGATCGTCCCGCCGATGCTCGAGCCGATATAATAAAAGAATAAATACAATCCGGACGCCTGCGCTTTATCATGGGAGGAAAGGCGGCCAACCCAGCCGCTTGCGATCGAATGGCCGGCAAAAAAGCCGAATGTAAACACAGCAATGCCGAAAATTTTCAGCCATAAAGACGGAACAAGCGTAATCGAGGCCCCGAGTAGCACAATAAGGAGTGAAAGCTGTAAAATTTTCCGCCTGCCGTGCCGGTCCGCAAGCATCCCCATCCATGCCGAGCTGAATGTACCGACAAGGTAGACGATGAAAATGAAGCCGACGACCGTCTGGCTCAGCGAATACGGCGGCGCAATCAGCTGGAATCCGATATAATTATACAGCGAAACAAAACTCCCCATTAATAAAAATCCAATCAAAAACAAATAAATCAGACCCGGTTCCACAAGCTGGCGGACGAGGCTCCCTGTCAGTTTCCCAATCTCCAATTTCCGGGCAGTAAAGTGGGAAGACGGCGGCAGCACGACCCAAAACAGGATGCTTGCGAGCAGGCTGATCACCCCGATCGACGCCAGCGCCACATGCCAATTGAAAAAATCGGTCAAAGTCCCGCAGATGATCCGTCCTGCCATGCCCCCGATCGAATTTCCGCTGATATATAACCCCATCGCAAGTCCGAGGCTTGACGGCAAAATCTCTTCTCCCAAATAGGCCATGGCAACAGCCGGCAACCCGGCAAGCACAAGGCCCTGCAGTACCCGACAGAGAATCAGCAAATGATAAGTCGGGGCAAAAGCGGTCAAGATGCAAAGAGCAGACGAAGCAATCAACGAAAAAGACATCACGGATTTTCGCCCGAACACTTCCGACAACGATCCGGCAATCAGCATGCTCACCGAGAGCGTCACGGTGGTAGAAGACAGGCTCAAACTCGACATTGTCGGTGACAGGTGAAACTGCTCCGCAATATCCGGCAAAAGCGGCTGCATCCCCCAAAGAATCGCAAACGTATTGAACCCCCCGGCAAATAGCGCAAGATTTGCCAGGCGGAATTCCCTTGTCCCTTGCTCGATGTATTTCATTTCTGCACAAACCCCTTTGCTGCAAATTCCAAAAATTCCGTACCATACTATCTATCATACCCTTTTTTTCTTTCTGTTCCAATCAATCCAATCCACACGCCCGCATCGCAAAGAATGCTCCCACAAAGCAGAAAGAACAAAATGGAAAGATAAAAAACAGAATGTATGCCAGGTACAATTCAGCTATAATGAAAAGAAGAAAAGGCGGAGCCGGAGGGGAAAGAGGATGGAGAAAATTAAAATTGTGATTGCCGATGACAACTCTTTTATACGCGAGGGGTTAAAAATCATTTTATCGTCATATGAAGAGTTTGAAGTCATGGCAACGGTCGGAAACGGCAAGGAAGCGGCAGCATATTGCCGGAATCAGCCGGTTGACATTGCCCTTTTGGATGTGCGGATGCCGGAGATGAACGGCGTTGAAGCTGCGAAAATCATTGCAGCCCAAACATCTGCCAAACCTATGATCCTGACCACCTTTGACGATGACGAATATATTGTCGATGCATTAAGAAACGGGGCAAGAGGCTACTTGTTGAAAAATAATGATCCCGAAAAAATCCGTGACGCAATCAAAAGTGTCTATAACGGCAACAGCATTTTCCAGGATGCGGTTCTCGATAAAATTAAATCCAATTTAAGTAGCAGAGAACCGGAACCGAAAATAGACCTGAAAAAGTTCACGGAAAGAGAGCGTGAAATCATGTCCCTGATTGCAAAAGGCTTTTCCAATAAGGAAATTGCCAAAACCTTATACATTTCAGAAGGGACAGTCGCAAATTACATCACCTCAATTTTTGGCAAAACAGGGCTTGAGCACCGCACCCAAATTGCCGTTTATTATCTTACAGGGAAAGGGAACGAAACATGGAATCCCGGCTGATTGCGGCAAAACTGGCACTCATTGGCTGGGCCGCTTTTATGGCTATTCAGGAAGATTTGTCTCTTGCTCCCGCTGTATTCCTGCTTCTTCTCTATTTTATTGCAAATATCGCGATGTACATTTGGAATAGAAAGGCGTTGCCTGCTTTTTTTGCGGCCTGCTCCATTGGCATTGCCGGTTTCGGCGCTTTATATGTAGCTCCCCTGTTTGTCATCTTCGCGCCGCTATCCGTTTTGGAGCTCGCCGCAAAGTGGCCCGTGCCAAGATCGATACAAGCACTCATCCTGCTTGTACCCCTTTTTTATTTAAAAACCGGGACAGCCGGCCAGTACGTTTTCTCGTCAGCCTTTAGCTGGATCATTTGGGATACGGCCGTTACGTATGCAGACCGGCTGGAAAAGAAAGAACAGCAGCTTGACCGGCTGCGCGCTTCAGTCCAGAGACTCACGCGCCGCCTGAATGAAAACGAGGAATTCATCCGCCAATCCGAATACACCTACCGGCTGGAAGAACGGAACCGGATTTCGCAGGAAATTCATGACAATATCGGCCACGTGATGACCGGCGCACTCATCCAGATGGAAGCGGCAAAAAGCCTTCTGGAAAAAGATCCCACCCGCGCACGGGCGTTACTGCAAAACGCAATCACCATTACAAAAGAAGGAATTGAAAGCATCCGGCTGACGCTGAAACAAATGAAACCACCCGTTGAACAAGTCGGCATTCACCGGCTGCAGCTTGCTTTAGATACGTTTTCCGCAAGATATGAACTTGAAACGATGCTCACTTACAGNGGCAATCTCGACTGCATTACCCATGTACAATGGAAAATCATTCATGAAAATGTGAAAGAAGCGTTGACCAATGCGCGCAAATATGCCGATGCATCACAGATTACCGTCAACATTCAAGTCCTCAATAAAATCATCAAAGCAGAAGTAAAAGACAATGGCAAAGGTGCCGCTAAAGTTAAAAAAGGGCTTGGCATTACCGGCATGGAAGAACGAGCAGCCACACTTAGAGGCCATGTCATCACCGACGGTTCGCACGGTTTTTCCGTGACCACCCTACTTCCCATTGAGCCGTGAACAGCCTCACCTGCAAAATATGAATTTTTTCATATGAAAGTCATGAACGATCCCACTTACCAGGAATCGTTCCTTTTTTTATACTAAAGACACAACGGAAGTCAGGGGGAAAGAAACCATGAACGTACTGGAAATCCGGAATTTGACGAAAAAATTCGGCGACTTTATTGCGGTTGACCGTATCTCACTGCAAGTAAAGAAAGGGGAAATTTTCGGTTTTCTCGGGGCAAACGGCGCCGGCAAAAGCACGACGATCAACATGATTGCCGGCTTGTTAAGAAGCAATGACGGGACCATTGAAATCCTCGGAAAAAACATCATGAAAAACAAACGGTTTGCGAAAATGAATCTCGGCATTGTCCCGCAAGATCTTGCCATTTACGAAGATTTAACCGCTTTTGAAAATGTCCGGTTTTTCGCCGGGCTCTACGGCCTGCGCGGCAGTGAACTGGATGCAAAAACAAGGGAAGCACTCGCTTTTGTCGGCCTTGGAGACCACCATAAAAGCACACCGGACAAGTTTTCCGGCGGGATGAAGAGGCGCCTCAATATTGCATGCGCGATCGCCCATCAGCCGAAACTGATCATCATGGATGAACCGACAGTCGGGATTGATCCGCAGTCGCGCAATTATATTTTGAATTCCGTGCGCAAACTGAATGAAATGGGCTGCACCATCATTTATACGAGTCATTACATGGAAGAAGTGGAAGAAATCTGCACAAAAATCGCGATCATTGACCACGGCAAAATCATCGCAGAAGGCTCAAAGGAACAATTGAAATCGATCATTACAGACAAAAAAGAGGTCCGGATTGAAGTGAAAACAACAGAACCGGTTGATCCCGCGGAAATCAGGAAGATAAAAGGCGTTGAAACGGTATCCGTCCAAGAAAATATCATTCGGATCCAGTCTGATGCAAGCATCAACAATTTAAATCTGATCCTTGAATTTTTAATCAGCCGGCATATTGAAATTAAGGCCCTGCAGGAAAAAGAACCGAACCTTGAAACGGTATTTTTAACTTTAACCGGCCGGAATTTAAGGGATTAGGGAGGAAAAACGCGATGTCAAGCATCCTGCACATCTTAAAAAAAGAAGTGATTACCGTATTCCGCAACAAACGCACCCTTATATTTATGCTTGCCTTTCCGCTCGTTTTAATGCTTGTGCTCGGTTCCGCCCTTTCGAATGCGTTTGACAAGACGGTTTCGGTCGGCGAGATTCACGTGTTGTACAAAAATGACCTTAATAAAGATGCCGCACCCTATTTCCATACATTCCAACAGTACGCGGAAAAATCGGATATCCATTTTGAAAAGGCCGGCAAAAACACGGACGGCTTGAAAGAAGTAAAGCTCGGCAATGCGGATGGATATGCCGTTTTAAATGGCCATGGCATCCGGCTATATACGAATGGAAGAAACAGCATAAAAGGCAGTATTTTAGAAGGCGTATTTTCGGCTTTTGCCGACCAGTACAATCTTGCCGCAGAAGTGATGAAAACTGCGCCGGAAAAAGGTGGGGCTGCCTTCGAAAAGATTAAACACAATTACATTCAAACGGAATCTCTTCTTCCGAATAAAGAGCCCGGCGCGATGGATTATTATGCGATCGTGATCACGACAATGATTTGCCTGTACGCATCTTTAGGATCGAGCGCTTTTATGCAAGTGGAGCGGACACGGAAAACAGCTGACAGGCTCATTGCCGCCCCGGTCAGAAAAAGCAGTATTTTTATCGGAAAGCTTTTCGCAGATGTTCTCNTTTATACCGCTTGCATAGCACTTATCATCATTGTGAGCAAGGTCGTTTACAAAGCGAATTGGGGAAACCATCTTCCGCTNGTATTCCTTGTGCTTTTAACAGAGATTATTCTTTCGGTCAGCATCGGCATCGGCGTCAGTATATTCAGCAAGTCTGCCGCCACAGGAGCGATTTTGAACCTTTTTATCCAGCTGTCGGCATTTTTTGGCGGTGCCTACTTCAAAATTGAAAACCCCGGCAAATTACAGGCTGTAATGGACCTTTCGCCGTTGACATGGATCAATCAGGCGATTACGAAAATCATTTACAACAATGTTTTATCTGCCGCTACCCCGGTCGCTGCAGCAAATCTTGGCATTGCCCTATTGATTCTTTTCATCTCTGTAACGGCACTGCAAAAAAGGGAGGGTTTGTAATGAAAGACGTTTTATGGCTGGTCCGTAACACATTAAGCAAAACCTTTCGAAAGAAAAGAAATGTTCTCCTTTATATCGGGTTGCCTTTTATCAGTATTTTTATCGCTTTCCTTGTATACGGCGGGAGCGGTGTAAAAACCCTTCACGTCGGCATCGTGGATAAGGATCACAGCCAAATCGCCACTGATACGGCCCATTTCCTGAGCGGGCTGGGCAATGTCAAAACGGCCGCTATTCCGCAATCCGAATTGAAAAGCCAATTGGCAGACGGAAAGCTTGACTGTGCCATCATTTTTGAAAAGGGGTTTGCCGCAAGTGTCAGGAGCGGAAATCCTGCTCATATCCGGATGGCTTCAATTAAAGGAGCAGAAGTAACAAAGTTTGTGCAATCCTATTTATATCAATACATCGATCATATCGTATCCATCAGCAAAGTATCGTCAGGAAACGAACAGACTTTTCAAACGATGTATGATGAATTCCAAAAAGCTTCCTATAAAGTGAAAACCATTCATTTGCAGGATCTTTCCCAATCTAGTGATTTAACCTATCAGACGATGGGCGTGCTTATCCTGTTTATGCTTATGTCTGCCTTCAGTTTGTCTGAACTGATTCTTGCCGAAAGAGAAAACCGCACGTATTTCAGGCTATTGTCTTCGCCGGTCAGCGCGGGCAAGTATGTATTGTCCAATGTACTTTGCAACCTGATCGTGATGGCGGTTCAAATTGCATTGATCACAGCGGCCATGAAATATGTTTTCCATATGACGATGAATCTTTCCATCTGGCAGCTGTCAGCCGTCATGTTCCTGTTTGCCTGGATTTCAACCGGCATTTCCTTAATGATGGTGTCGCTGTCAAACAGCCGGAGTGCTTTTAACTCGCTGCAATCCTTAATCGCCGTACCGACGTGCATGCTTTCCGGCTGCTTCTGGCCGGTGGAAATCATGCCGAAAGCCCTGCAGAAAGTTTCCGATTTTCTGCCGCAGCGCTGGACATTGGAAACCTTGGACAAATTGCAAACCGGCCATCCGCTCAGCAGCCTGTATTTAAACATTTTGATCCTGATTGCCTTTGCGCTTTGTTTCTTCCTGTTTGCCATTTACAAGTTCAGCAGAAACCGCAATACCCATAACTTTGTATAGTTCTTGCAAAAAGAGAGGCAGATCCGCCTCTCTTTTTGACATGTTGCCGGCTATGTTGCATTTGCGTTTGACAGGTTGCTTTTGCTCCAGTGCAACCAATCAATCAACAGGCCCGCAAAAGAGCAGGAACACCCCATTCACCTGCTTTTCAATTCTGCAAGTTCCGGTTTGGATTCCTGTCCCGCTTGCCCCACACCTGCGGGATAGGCATCCATTTTTTCGGCTTCACTTCCATGGATTTTTTTCTTCATTTCATGGAAGCGGTGTCAAATTTTCTAATGCACTTTTATGCCAGGGCCGGTTTGAATTCCCCTGTTACCGTTTGATGGCCGTTATTTTCTTCCAGCGCCTGTGATTTTTCAAGGTTGAACTTTTCCATGATTGGTAGGTCGCTGCAGGAGAACAGGAACGAATCCTCCAATGCCACATGCTCATGCCATGCCCAGTTCGGAATGACGAAATAATCGCCTTTCGACCAGTCAAAGCGGACGCCGTTAATGATGCTGTAGCCGGAACCGCGGAAGACGTTATAAATCGACGCATGGGTATGGCGGTGCGCTTTCGTATGGAATCCTTTCGGCAGTTTCTGCATCCACGAAGCAATCGTTGCATTTGCCGTTTCACCAGTTGACGGATTGATGTATTCAACCGCATAGCCGTCATACGGATCCGGCTCAAACGCGCTGAGCCCGTCGATTGCTTTGACCGTCTGGCTCCATTTATAATCGGCAAGTGGCGCCACACTTGCATAGCGGTCGGAAATCGGGCGCACCATACCGCCTTGATAGCGCCTTGACGTAAAGTTATCCGGCTTTTTCGGTTGTTGAAGCTGATCCGGGTACGGCTCGAAAAACGTTCCGCCCATCGAATAAATCACCGGTATGTCAAGCGCATCCATCCAAATCATCGGCTTATCCCCGACATGGGCGTGGCCGTGCCAGAGACCAGCCGGCGTAATCAGAAAATCCCCTTCTTCCATAAAAATGCGTTCGCCCTCGACAATGGTGTAAGCGCCTTCCCCGTTTGTAATGAACCGAAGCGCACCTTGCGAATGGCGGTGGGAGGGCGCTTTTTCACCCGGCAAAATCAATTGTGCCGCCGCATACAATGTTTGCGTCGTGGAAGCCCAACCCCAAGGCTGACGGTAAGTAAGCCCCGGATTTTGGAAATAAATGGCGCGGCGTTCGCCTCCGCGTTCCGGCGTGAAAATTTCAGCAGATTCCATCAATTTTTTATAAATCAGGTCCCATTTCCACAAATACGCTTCTGCCTGCGGTTTCGGTTCATGGTTCATAATAGCGGGAATCGCTTCCCAAAGCGGCCCGAGGTGATATTGTTCCAAATCCCGGTTAAAATCCTTTACCACCCGGCTTTGCATAAATTCCGTTGTTTCTCCCATCCTCATCTTCTCCCCTTATTGATTAATATGGAATTTTGACAAATTCCGGTTAATCTGCCCGTAATGTTTGGCAATGTGTTCGACAATCAAGTGATCGACAATAAACGAAACCGGCTTGGTCCCAAAATTCGGATTTGTGCTTTCCGCTTCGATCTGCAGCGTGTCTTCATCCAGTTTTTTCAGCCGGCCGGCAAGCTCGGTTTTTAAGCTGCGGAGTCCCGCCAAAACTTCTGAAACGGACTGGCTGTCTGTTGTGTTCACGGCTTCAAGCCGCGCTTCGTCGTTCAGCCCGCGACCCCATTTGATCTGCGGATTTTCTTTGATTTTTTCAATTTCCCCCATCCAGTAAGGCCCGACTTCCAGGACATGGCATAGGATTTGCATGATCGACCATTCTTCTTCACTCGGTTTTTTGCGGATGATGTCTTCGGAAAGCCCCTCCGCCGTTTTAATGATCTGATCAAGCGATTTGTGCACAGACCGGATTGCGTTTTCCATATACGGAATTGCCATTACACCATCACCTCAGTCGTTTTTTTCACTTTGTTCTCAAGGGCACCGATTTTGTCAATTTCAATCCGGACCACATCCCCGTCTTTCAGGAACACTTGCGGATCGCGGGCAAATCCGACTCCCCCGGGCGTTCCGGTTAAAATGACATCGCCCGGTTCAAGTGTCATTAAGTTTGACAAAAATTCAACCAAGTATGGGACTGTGAAAACAAGATTGGCTGTATTCGTATGCTGCCTTTCTTCCCCGTTGACAGTAACAACCATTTCAAGGCCGGACGGATCAGTGAGTTCATCACCCGTAACAAGCCATGGCCCCATTGGCGCTGTGCCGTCCACCGATTTACCTTGAAGCCATTGCAATGTTCTGCGCTGAATATCCCGGTACGTGAACATCATTGACAATCGTGTAGCCGGCAACATAGTCGAGTGCCTCTTCCTGTGAAACATTTCTTGCCTTTTTTCCGATGACAAAAGCAAATTCCCCTTCGTAATCCAGCTGCTCCGAGATCGGTAAGAACGGAATATCATCCTGCGGCCCGATGACCGTATTTGCAAATTTGGCAAACACAACCGGATAAGGAGGCAGTTCCCGCTTCATTTCAAGAATATGCTCTTTGTAGTTGTGCCCGACGCAAATCATTTTCCCCGGTTTCGGTACAGGCGCTTCCAGTTTCACTTCTTCAGCCGGAAAAACAAGCCGCCTTTCCTTATCTGTCTTTACTTTCAAGGCATAGTCCACCGCTTCTTTTGCGTACTCCATGCTTTCTTTACCGCCCTCTAGAAATCCGTTCATATCATTTGGAATATAAGCTTCCGCAATCTGACGGGCGCGGAGTTTCCCCTTTGATTCCAAAAGTGCCGTAAAAGCCGTATGTAAATCTACAGCAAGCCCATCTGCGTAAGCGCCAATTCTGGCCACACCTTCAGAACGGAAGGTCAAAAGTTTCATCCCATCATCCCCATTCATATTTTGTACACGGTTACATTTTTAGTTGGGCATATTGAATTGGAAGGCAAATCAAACATTTGCATCCATTCTTCCCTTTTTCGTATTATAACATTAGTAATCAATGTTCACTTATATGATACAAGGTAGACGATTCGGTTGTCAATACTTTCTATTCTGATTTTTTCAAACGATAAAACACACGTTAACATGATCCATGCTATAATGGGTTTTGTCTGCCACTTTTTTGAAAATTATAGGAGGCCTTTTCATGGATATCATCAAAAACGGCTCGACCATTCAATCGCTCCAAGTTGGGAACAGTATTCTGGATGCCCTGTCAAAGCAAAGAAGGCCGTTAAAATTCTCCGATATTCAGGAATTAACCGGCATTACAAAAAGCAATTTGTACAAATATTTAAATACATTTGTCCAACTCGGCATTTTATACAAAGATGACGCCGGCCTTTATACATTCGGGCCAAAATTGATTGAATACGGCATGGCTGCAGTGGATCAGGAAAATGTATTGGACAGGGTCGTGCCTTTTCTCGAAAAACTCAATCATGCAACACGCTGCTCCACGCTTTTTGCAGTCTGGACGCCAGAGGGACCGATGATCATCAAACTTGTCAACAGCAATCCGGGGTTTAATATTGGGGCACAAATTGGCACCATTCCACCGCTCGCTTCCGCTGTCGGAAAAATTTTTCTCGCTTTTATGGATCAGGCCACTATCGGGGAGTGGAAGGAGCGGGAATCGGCAAAATTGGACCACAACGTGAAGGCGGATTTGGAAAAAGAAATCCGGTCTGTCCGTAAACAGAAAATCGCCTTTGCGAAAGAGCCGATTTTAACTTCAGTCTCCTCGATAGCCATCCCGGTTTTTAATTATAAGAAAACCTTGCTTGGCGCCATCGCGGTTGTCGGCTTCTCGGAACAGATTCCCTCGGCGGAAGAGGAGGATGCGGTATTTATCACAGACATTAAAAAGACAGGATTTCAAGTGTCACAGGCATTCGGATACAGCGAGGATCCCGTGACCCCTTCCAAATAAAAGCATTCTCCCGGAAAAACACTTGGCTGGTCCAATATGCATGTCAAAATAGCAGGGTAACCCCTGCTATTTTGTTTTTTCTGATTGTTATACAAAATAGACTTGCTATGCGATAAACCTTCAAATATAATCAAAATAGAGAACAGAGTTTTCTATTTTGATAAAAATTGTAAGCGATTTCTGATTTGGGGGGATGTGCAAATATGAATTTTTACCCGTCTTGAGAAAAAAAGCAAACTTTTTCTTGGTTTGGGAATGGGAACGGGCAATAGTGAAAGCAAGACGGGTTTTTCCCGGTAACAGAACACGAAATTTTTTACACGGATAGGGATGAAAGGGAGAAAATGACAATCATGGAGGTCAACAGATGAACAGTGGCACATCACATAAAACGGGCGGAATTTTATCTGTATAAAATGAACAAAATATCGCAGCTCTGTTGCCTGCTGTAAAAGTAGTCACCATGCAAATTGCTGTTCCTTCCATCCCCAAACCAGCACTAGAAATCAGACGAGATAAAAGATATTCCCATCCGGCCCAAGCGGAATATTGCCTGCTTCCAAAATGTCCAGCAAAAAGGAAACCGGGTTTTCCTTTTCTGCCAGTTCATACAAGCAGTAAAGCAAGCTGATGTACAGGGCATGCCCAATCAAAAATTGTACTGTTTCCCGGTCCCCGAAAATGGCAAAAGCCTGATCAAATGTACGGTGAAAAATGGCTTCCGGCATTTTATACACAACGTCTTCCAAAATTTTCCCCTTGCCTTGAGCGTCTATTTTTACTTTTAATTGATCCGGAATGTCTTTTAAAACATTCCATAGCTCACATCCTTCAAATGTAAGCTGTTTAGCCGTATCCCCCAGTTTTTCTTTTGAGATCCACTTCACATCCAGTTTCCGAGTACCGAAACAGGCGGCAAATTCCTTTATTTTCTGCTCCGCATACGGATTCTCCCTACCGGCATTGCTGTACCACGGAACAGAGACAAGGCGTGCAATCATCTCATTTACAGATCGGGCAAGCGATCCGTACTTTTTTTCACTGATGACTTCGGCAACCGTCATGGTGCACACTCCTTTCGCCTGAAGATTTAATATTTTGTTGTCAGTTCTGGCGGTCCGAACTTCGGCCCATATGGCCCCTCGTCCAGCCATCTCCCCATACTCGGCACGACAGAAACGAGCGATGCGGCAATTTCCCGTTTCATATTCATTTCGCGCGAATCCCCTTGCAAATGGTGTAACGCCGTTGAAGAGCCGTCCCGGTTCCAAAGCGCGGCAATTCTGCGTTCCTTGGCAGATGCGGCGATGGCTGCTTTTCTTTCCTCCTCGGAAGAAGCGGAAAGCGCCTTTTCAATGCCGCGGACAGCAATCACGGCATCCGGCACACCGGAATTCAGGCCGCGCGCGCCAAATGGAGCAAACAGGTGGGCAGCTTCTCCTGCCAACAGAACACGGTGGTGCTCGTCCGTAAATGCATTTACGACCACCTGATGGAAACGATACGAAGAAACCCATGTAATGCTGTCTGCATATTTAGGGTCCATCACTTTCGGCATCCATTTTTTTTACATTTTCAACGCCCATGTAATCTTCCGGCTTGTCGGAAGAAAGCAATTGGAGATCAATTCGCCAGCCGTCTTTAAACGGCACAAACATGACATTTCGTCCTCCCATAGCCGGGTGCTGGTAATGGAAAGTCCGTTCTAGTGGAAGTGGATTGTCCGGATCTTCCTTGACATCGACGACAATAAATGTATCCGCTGTCCGTGGTCCTTCAAACCGGAGGCCGGCCTGTTCTCTGACAACCGAGCGTGCGCCATCACAGCCGATCACATATTCCGCCTCCCATACATTGCCGTTTTCCGTTACCAAGCGGACACCGCTTTTTGAAATATCCATGGTTTGGACCGGTTCCCCCCACACAAATTCAACGCCGGCATGTACACACGCCTCATACAGATATTTTTCAATTTCATGCTGGTGGAGCGATGTAAAATGCGGCAGATGATGCGGGTCTTTGTTGTCGGTCACACCGTAGTTGCGCACATACACTTGTTTGCCTTTATAAAGCGTGCGTTTCACCGGCCAAATAATCCCGTTCCGTGCCAATGTAAAACCTAGCCCTTTTGATGTTTCTTCAAGCAATTTTAACGTTGCATTGTGCAAATAGATGGCCCTGCTTCCGGCGCGGGGCCTGCCATACGGTTCTGCTTCAATCACAACAGACGAAATGCCCTTTTCTTTTAAAGCAAGGCCGGCCACCAGTCCGACCGGCCCGGCGCCGACAACAACCACATCCGTTTTTTTCGTTTCTCCCATCGTTGCATGTCTCCTTTTTATCGATTTGAAGTCCCGGCAAGCAATATTTCTTTGATATCTTCAGGAATCGGGAAGGCTTTCGGCTTTTCATTGAAATGGGCCCACGCTCTGATTTCATACCCTTCTGCAACCGGCTGTCCGTCTTTTATAAAGCGGTGGCCGATTTTAAAGACTTTTTTCCGCAGTTCTTGTATTTCGCTTTGCACTTCTACCTCATCCTCAAATAAAAGCGAACTTTTAAACTGGCAGTGGGCTTCGAGAAGTGGGATGATCGTTTGCCGTTCAGCCAATAATCTGGACGATGGAAACCCCGCTGTGGCAAAAAAATGATGTGTCGCTTCATCCATCCATTTGTAAAAATTCGGGTAAAACACAATCCCTGCCGCATCCGTATCGCCCCATTTCACATCAAATCGGTATATGGCCGGCATGGATTCACTTCCTTTCCAGTGATTTTGGATTGCTTTGAACAGCGGTTTTCAGCAGCTGCTCCCGGAGTCTGACTTTTTGAATTTTGCCGCTTGCCGTCGTTGGAAAATCCTGTGTGAACAAAATGCGCTGTGGGACTTTATAAATCGCAATCCACTCTTTCAAATAGGTGAGGATGTCTTCCTCCGAACAATCCGCCCCTTCTTTGAGACGAATGACAGCGCATACAATTTCACCCAGCATTTCATCCGGAAATCCAATTACCGCAGACTCAAGGATATAGGGATGCTTCGACAAGACGGCTTCAATTTCCTGTGGGTAAATATTAAATCCGCCGCGGATAATCATTTCCTTTTTTCGGCCGACAAATTTCAGATAGCCATCTTCATCAAGCATGCCTAAATCTCCTGTATAGAACCAGCCTTCGCTGTCAAGCACCTGGTCCGTCTGTTCCGGCATCTTATAGTACCCTTTCATGACCGCAAAGCTTCTAACAGCAATCTCTCCGACCACACCATGCGGAACCGTCTCCCTTTTGTCATTGACAATCTTCAGTTCGACACCCGGGATAGGCCGGCCAAGTGTTTCCAGTATTTTATCTTCATCATCTTCAAAGGTGGTAGAAGTGACAGTCACGGCTTCTGTAATGCCAAAGGACTGGTTCAGCTCCATTCCCATTTTCTCCCTGATTTCTTTGACTTTGTTGGGGGGAATAGGGGAGGCACCGACAATCCCGGTTCGAAGCGAAGAAAGATTATAATTTTCCAAATTTTCCACTTCCAATTGTTTCAAAAACATGGTTGGGACCCCTTGCTGAACGGTTATGCTCTCTTGTTCAATCAGTTTCAACGTTTGCTCCGCCCGGAATTTTTCCTGCAACAGGATCCGAGCTCCGGCGGAAATGGCGCAAACCAGGTTAATCGCCAGCCCAAATATGTGGAAAAGCGGGGCTGAGATGATAAAGGCATCCTGATCCGTGCATTTCAAGACGGATGCAATGGTACGGGCAGATTGGACTACTGCCCGGTGTGTGATCATGACACCTTTTGGCTTGCCGGTCGTGCCGGATGTATATAAAATACAAAAGACATCATTATCCGCGTCTATTTTCGTCTTTTGGACGGATCTATAGCTTGCCGCCCCACCGGTATACTCATCAAACGAAGGAAAACCCATCAGCGGGAACCGTACGGTAATGGATTCTTTTACCCATTGTAAAGATTGTTGGAAGCCAAGGTTTTTTTCCAAACTTTCGGAAGCAATTAAAAGAACAGGTGCTGCATTATCGAGAATGTATTCCAACTCATGAGATTTATAAAGCGGATTGATTGGGACAAGAATTGCGCCTATTTTGGCTGCGGCAAAATAGATGACAGCCGCTTCATACCAGTTTGGCAGGCTGACGGCAATCCGGTCACCTTTTTTCACGCCCTTTGCTGCCAGTACATTGGCGAAATGATCTACATCTTGTAAGAGTGCCGAATAAGAAACTCTATTTTTTAGATCATATATCGCTTCTTTTCGCCCGTATTTTTCCGCCGTAAAAACCAATTGTTCGTATACGCTGAAAAGATTCGGATCTTTCTCCACGGCCATCCCCCTGTTCATGTAAAATAAAGAAACCGGCACCATGACAAAAAGTCCGCCATTATGGCCAAACCTTCAAAAAAAAACAATCGGGATCTGTTTTTGGCCCAATTGTCCGCTTGTGCCTTTCAAAGAGACAAATCATTCCCGCAATGCAAACCAAATGTCTTTGGGGACTCCTGCTAAAGACAAATCGTTGCGGAGCGTCCTTTTGTGCTTCTCAAAAACGCAAATCAAATCTGCAACATAAGCCAAGTGTTTTTTGACCCTCCCAAAAATAGCAGCTGCCTTTTTACGGCCGGCTTGTGCAAGCGTCTGAACCTGTCCTATGCGCTCCTCCTTCAGCTAAAAATTACAAGGCTTCCCAAACTGCTGCGATTCCTTGCCCGCCGCCGATGCACACGGCGGAAGCACCGTACTTTTGTTTTCGCCTGCGCATTTCATATATCAGGGCAGTGGTGATCCTCGTGCCGCTTGCTGCAAGCGGGTGCCCGAGCGCAATCGCACCGCCGTTCACATTCCCCATCTCAAGATCAAAACCGAGTTCTTTCTGGCACGCCAAATACTGTGCAGAGAAGGCTTCATTGATTTCAATTAAATTTAGATCACTTATCGTAAGCTTTGCTTTCTTTAAAGCGTTTCGGATTGCCGGAACCGGGCCAATCCCCATATATTTCGGCTCCACGCCGACAACGTTCCAGGACACAAGGCGGGCAATGGGCTTTAAGCCTTTTTGCCCCGCATAGTCGCTTGATGCCACTACCACTGCACCGGCGCCGTCCACCATCCCGCTTGCATTCCCTGCTGTGACCACGCCGTTTTCTATGAATCTCGGTTTCAGCCGGGCGAGCTGCTCCATGCTCGTGTCGCGGATATGTTCATCGTCTTTCACGACAATGTCCCCTTTCCGCCCTTTTACCGTCACCGGCACAATCTCTTCCTGCAAGTACCCCTTTTCCCGTGCCCGTTTCGCCCGTTCGTGGCTGGAAAGGGCATGCTGGTCGATTTCTTCTCTCGTAATCCCGTATTTTGCCGCCAGGTTCTCGGCCGTTTGTGCCATCGTGCAGTCCCCGTATGTATCATACAGACCGTCCCACAGCCAGTCCTCCACTTTCGGGGAACCGAGCGGGCTGCCCCAGCGCATGCCCCGAATGACATGCGGCACCTGACTCATATTTTCCGTTCCTCCGGCAAGAACGACTTCCGCTTCCCCGGTTAAAATATAACGCGCCGCTGTTACGATCGCTTCAAGCCCCGTCCCGCACAGCCGGTTAATCGTAATAGCGGGCACATCAATCGGCGTTCCTGCCTTCAAGCCGACATGCCTTGCGAGCAAATGGGCATCTTTGCTCGATTGCTGTACATTGCCGAAGACGACATGGTCAATTTCTTCAGCTGAAATATTCGATTTTTTAATGGCTTCTTTTGCCGCAATCGCCCCCAGATCGGTGGCCGTGATTTCGCGCAATGAACCCGAAAGCTCTGTAAACGGCGTTCTTGCGCCTTCAAGCAGTACAATATCGGTCATCTGATCCCCCCCTATCTGCCAGAAAAAGCCGGTTTCCTTTTTTCAACAAAAGCGTTTAATCCTTCTTTTCGGTCTTCGGTGGAAAAAGCATTGCCAAAGCAGGCCGCTTCAATCGTAAGCCCGGTTTCTATATCGGTATTCGAGCCGGCATTGACTGCTGTTTTTAGCATTTGCATTGCGACCGGCGGCTTCTGTGCAAGTTTCCGGGCCCACTCTTTCGCTGTATCTAGCACTTCATCTGGCGGTACAACTTTATTCACAATATGCAGCGCAAGCGCACGGTTTGCGTCTATCATCTCCCCGAAGTAGAGCAACTCCTTTGCGACCCCCTGCCCGACGATTTTTTGCAGGCGCTGGGTACCGCCGCCGCCCGGAATAATCCCGAGGCCGGCTTCCGGAAAAGCAAATTTAGCTTTTTCGGAACTGATCCGCAAATCACAGACAAGTGCAAGTTCAAAACCGCCGCCCAATGCAAGGCCGTTTAACGCGGCAATGACCGGTTTCGATGTATTTTCGATTTGGGTAAAAACCGCCCGCGACATTTTATTCATTTTGTTCACACCGACAAGGTCAAGCCCGGCCATTTCATTAATATCGGCGCCGGCCACAAACGCTTTTTCCCCGCTTCCGGTCAGGACAATGGCGCGTACTTCATCGTCTGCATCCAGTTCATGAAAAATATGCGATAACTCCTGGAATACTTGTGTGCTGAGCGGATTGACAGGCGGCCTATTGATTGTGACGACTGCAACCGACTCTTCTTTTTCGCATAGCAAATATTGATGACTCACGCTTTGACCTCCTCTTTGTTGTAATCATAAAATCCCGCGCCAGTCTTTTTCCCGAGCCGGTTCGCTTTTACGAGCTGTTTTAACAAAAGCGGTGGTGCAAAATGCGGGTCGTTCAACTCTTCTTTTAAATAATTCATGACATGGTAGCCGATATCAACGCCGGCAAAATCTTGCAGCGTAAACGGCCCCATCGGATAGTTCAGCCCAAGTTTTACCGCCTTGTCGATATCTTCCGCCGTTGCCACGCCTTCTTCCAAAATTTTAATGGCTTCGATAAATTGCGGAATCATAATGCGGTTGACAATAAAGCCGGGAGAGTCTTTTTTCACCTCCACCGGTTCTTTCGATAGCGATTTGGATAACGTTTTCAATTCTTCCACCGTTTCATCGCTCGTGTTGAAACCCCTAACAACTTCCACGAGTTTCATCAACTGGGCCGGATTGAAAAAATGCATGCCTGCAACGCGATCAGGCCGGGTGGTGGCGGAGGCGATTTCCGTAATCGACATCGAAGACGTATTTGTAGCAAGAATGACATGGTCTGGGACAATCCCGTCAAGCTGCGAGAATACTTGTTTCTTCAATTCCAAGTCTTCAAGGACAGCTTCAATGACAATATCGGCATCTTTCATGTCATCCAGATTGGTTGTCGTCCGGATTCGCGCAAGCGTTTCCTGTTTTTCCGTCTCCGTCATTTTTCCTTTTGCAACACTTTTGGACATAAATTGGTCCATCCTCGCCAAAGCGCCGTCAAGAAAACGGTCTTCAATGTCCCGTAAAATGACCTGGAATCCCTTCATGGCTGCTAAATTGGCAATGCCGGATCCCATTGAACCGGCGCCTACTACCCCAATGGTTTGAATTGACATATTTTTATCTCCCATCCTATTATACTTAACTTTCTGTTAATTCATTGTAAGCCTTTTCGATCTGGATGGGTACCTGCAGACTGTATGGTTTTTTTAAAACTTTTCCTACACTTTGTAGGAGTGTTTCCGCCTTCCAGCGTTCCTGATCGGCTAGGCCGTACTGTCAAAAACAAACCGTTTAAAACGCTTGCCTTTTTGGATCCTTGTCTGTGACAGGTTTTTTCAAAGAAAAAACACCTTTCATCTAAAAAGGTGTCCATCTCTGTTTAAGCGTCTTCATCGGGAAGACGTTTTTTACGATATCCGTACATCTCATATAACTTAAGGGCCATCATCAAATTGAAGCGCGTTTCCGAGTCATTCAGCCTAATGTTCAACAGCGACTCAATTCTTTCAAGCCGGTAGAGCAGCGAGCTTCTGTGCATGAACAACTCCTTTGAGGTGCTGTTGACGTTCCCGTTATTTTTTAAATACACATCCAGTGTGTGGCAAAGATTCATGCTTTTTGAATCAGAATACTCGATTAAAGGACCCAGCTGTTTTCTTAAAAACAAGTCAATGGCAGTGGGGTTGTTCAGATGATGCAGAATGGTATAGGAACCGAGCGCTTCAAAAAAAGCGAATTTTTCCTTTCGCAGGCGAGCCTTTACGACTTTATGCGCCTGCAATGCCTGTTTGAAGCTTTCTTGATAATCTTCTACATTTTGTTTCAGACCCGATTCCCATAAACAGCGCACAGTTTTTCCATTCATCCGCTGCCCAATGTTCCATTTTTTCATGCAAGGCTGGCCAGTCATGCCCTTTTTCGCGTGTTGCCGGGGCAATGACAATAAACATGCCTTCCACGCTTGCCGTTAGGATGTCTTTGTCCCACTCCAGCAATTTTGATTTGATAAAATCCCATATTTGTGCCGTCTGATCTTCCTTTTGTCCGTCCGGCGCAATGGATAGAACAGCAACTCGGTGACTTTTAAATAAATCCCACTGCAAAAAATTGGCATATTGCAGGACGGACTTTTTATTTTTGATTTTACCGGTTAAGATCTGGCTGACAAAACTGTCCTTTTCCTGCTCTTTCGCTTCGAGGACGAGCCGCTGCTTCATAAATTGGATCGAGCATATATTTTTGGACAAATCAACGGTAAGCCGGTCAAATTCATCGAAACCATCCGGATTTCTTCCTATTGCCAAAAATCCGAGCAGGCGGTTTTCAGCGCTGATCCGCCAAAAGGAAAAAACAGATTCATCCGGGTTTTGAACCGTAAATCCATCTTTAAAAGATTTTTTTAGCTTTTTCGCCTCCTGTGCGAGCGCTGTAACGTTAACCGGTTTTTCTGGGCTTATGGTTTGAATGGCAATTGGTTGCATGAACTGATCAAATAACACAATAGAGCTTTTAAAAATTTCCGCGAACGCAAAGAGGATCGCATCGAAACTTTCATTTTTAACGGTTTCTTTGATCAGCTTTTGCTCATAGTCGAGAAGACTGAGCAATCGGTTTTTGCGTTCTTTTTCATTGTTGTAAAGCCGGGCATTTTCAAGCAGGGCTGCAATATATTGGGAAAGAAAGTCCAGCACGGCCAGGTCTTCTTCCGTAAATCGGCCGGAATACTTTTTTTCAATATGCAGCACCCCTACTGTTTTGACGTTCACAACAAGTGGGATAGTCAGCTGGCTGCTTCCCGGTTCTTCAAGATAAGGAAAGGTATCTTTTAAACGGTAATTATCCATCGGAATGATTTTCGGGTAGTCCATCTTCCCGTAGGCCGGGGGTTGAAAAACAAAGCTGTTTTCTTTCTCGCTATAGGCGTAAATGCAGGCAAAATCCGCTTTTGTCCACAGGCCTGCCTTTGAGGTTAAATCCGCAATATAATTTTCGAACGGTTTTTCCAAGGAAAGGCTCTGGCTGATCCACTCCATCCCTTTTATTCTTTTTGATTGCATTTCTTTTTGCTTCACCATTTTTAAAATGACGGCGATGTCTTTTCCAAACTCCTCAAAAGACTGTTCGAGGTCAAGGAGGGGGACATAATGGTCATACCCGAAAATGCAAAGCCCGAACGGATGGTTTTTTTCCGCCAGCGGAACGGTAAACCACGTTTTTGCCCCCATCTCTTTTAATTTGCTGATAAGCAGGCAGTTTTCATCCCCGTCCTTTTGCGAAGTTAAATTCTGCGCCAGCAGTTTCGGCGTACAGCGCCCAACCGGTATCGGGAATGCGGCGGCAATCGAATCCAGTTTTCCGCTCCAGGCCTTGCAGATCAAAGCGTCCGTTTCGATTAATGCAACCCCTACAAAATCAAAGTTTATTGCTGCATGAAAATAATTCGTCAAATATTGAAGCGCTTCTTCTTCCGTATCAAATTGGATTAACTGGCGCGATGTATTTCTTAAATGCTCCTCCACATCTTTCATCAGCCTGTTCAGCTTAATGTCATGCACGATCCTCCCCTCCTTTTGAATTTTCACGGCTCGTTTTTGACGCTTTGTACACATTCAAGCCTTCCTGTAAAACGCGTGTTCTTTTTGTGCAATACTGTCCCCGACTTTTAACTTTTTGCCGGCTCTTTCGCGATGGAAACGCTAACTTTATTGTATAGAATACCGTGGATCTTGTCACACCATTATTTATTATCTGAATTTACTGCTAAAAATGAGCAAACGGACAGAGAACCTCTTTTCCCTGCCCATTTTGTGTAAACGGCTAATGTGTCGCTTTTATTTCTGAATCCAACTTTTCCTGCTCCCCGGCATGATCGTGCACCCCATACTTCTCCTGGACGAAAAGCATCGCAAGCCCTCCAAGGACTGCCGCTACGGCAATGGCCGAAAAATTGTATTGCGGAGAAAGCTGCAATGAGAGCAAAAATCCGACAAATGTGGGCGCGACGATTCCTCCTATCCTGCCAAATGCCATTGTGCTGCCTAAAGCGGTTGACCGCATTTGGACAGGATAATATTGCGAAACAAAGGCATTGGATAAATTTTGAACACCTACAGAAGCCGCACCCACGATAGCAATTAAACCGGGTGCAAGAACGGTGCTGTTGCTGAAGCCGATAAAAGAAAGCGACAGTGCGCCGACAAAGAATAAAGGCACAAGCACTTTTTTAAAGCCAAGTTTATCGACGAGCGGTCCGAATACAAGGGTTCCCGCGATGGCTCCAACCTGCATCACAGCGGTAAAAACCAAACTGGAACTTAAATCATAGCCGGCCTGCATCATGAGGCGGGGAAGCCATGTATTCATGGAGTAAATCAATACGAATGCACTGAAGCAGGAAACCCAGAACATGCAAGTACTAAAAGCACGCTTTTGTTCAAACAGCTTGACAACCGGAGAGCCTTTCTCCTTAAACGGAACTTCTTCGTATTGTAAAGAAACTGTCTCATCTAAACTTGGGTTCACTCTCCGCAGAACCTGCCTCACTTTTTCTTCATCCCCTTTTGCTAAAAGAAAACTGATCGATTCCGGGAGATGCTTGATGAAAAATGGCGTTAAAAGAAGCGGCAAGCCCTCTATCCAATAAACCGCTTCCCAACCGGCTATAGGAAGCAATGCCCGTGTTGTTAATGCGGCTGCAATGGCGCCGGCAGAGTAACCGCAAAATACAAAGGACACGACTGCAGACCGGATATATTTCGGGGAAAATTCAGTTGCCAATGCAATAACGTTCGGCATAACCCCTCCCAGGCCGACGCCGGCGAGAATGCGAAATACCGTAAACATTACCGGCCCTTGCGCAAACCCGGATAGAAACATAAACAAACTGAAAAGAACCGTCGTAAAAATAATGACATTCTTCCTACCCATTTTATCCGCAAGAACACCAAACGCGATCGCACCGACTGCTGTCCCGATTACCGTATAGCTGCCAATCGCACCAGCTAAAACATCCGAAATTCCCCATTCTTTGATTAAAGAAGGAACAGTCGCGCCGTATACCACAACGTCATACCCATCAAACATAATGGCAAAAAAAGCCAAAAAACCAGCAATCCGTGAAAAGAGTGGAAACGGCTTTGATCAATAACCCGGTTTGGATTCACAAATTTCATTTTTTACCTCCCAATATAATAGTAAATGCTTATAAAATGCATCGATTCAACTGCCTTTTATTTATTTAATTGAATTTTAACAATTTGTTAAATAAACTTTTACATCTGATTTGTAGGAAATCGTTCCTGCCGTTTTAAACAACTTGTTGGAACCATTAACAGCATTCTCTTTTAGTACCCCTCTAAGAATGCTAAAATAGAGAGAAATAACATCGGCAAAAAGGATGCTTGCCTTATGTCTGAAGCAAAAACAACTGTTAAAATCCAATCCCTCCTTGTTGGTTTTTCTATCATTGATGTGATTGTAAAGCATGGCAAACCGATTAAGTTTAATGAAATTCATGCCCGTACAAATATTACAAAAAGCAATCTGTATAAATACTTAAATACACTGATTTCCATTGGTGCCATTCACCGGAATAAAGAAACCGGGTTATACTCCCCCGGAAGCACATTGATCCAATACGGTATGGCCGCAGTCAACCAGGAAGATATTGTGGCCAAAACTGCATATTATCTTGAAGAAATTAATCATACTTTCGGGGAGACGACTTTGCTGGCCGTATGGACGCATGGCGGCCCGATGATCGTAAAAATGATACACAGCCGGGCCGGACTCAATCTCGGCGGGCAGGTAGGAACCATTCTTCCTGTTCATTCAGCAGCCGGGATGCTTTTTGCCGCCTATAAAAAAGGGCCAATGATTGAAGAATGGATTGGAAAGGGCATTGCCAACATGGTTCCTGATGAGAGGAGTAATCTGAGGGAGAAGCTTAAAGCCATTCAAAAAGAAGGCATTTCATTTGCCAAAGATGCCCTGGCAAAATCAATTTCATCAGCTGCCATTCCAATTTTTAATTACGATCGCCATCTGCTCGGTGCAGTTGTCATTGTTGGTCTTGGGGATACGGTTCCATTACGGGCAGAAGAGGAATCCAGTCGTTACCTTTTGCAAAAAAGCCTTGAAATTTCAGCTGAATTCGGATATGAGTCGGGACAGTCACCAGCGGAGGAATCTTAACCGCAAAAACTTTACGGAATCTATCAGAAAAAGGACCGTCAACTGTGATGTTTTGGCGGCCCTTTATTTTAAATTAAATTGTTACATCCACAGTAAATTCCCCAATCTGCTCAATGCTGATTTTAACGCGGTCCCCTTCCCGGATCGGGCCGACTCCCTCCGGCGTGCCGGTTGCAATAATATCGCCCGGATGAAGGGTCATATGGTCGCAAGCCAGTTCAAAACATTTATAGCAGTCATAGATTAAATATTTCGTGCTGCCGCTCTGGCGCAGTTCATCATTTACCCAAAGTGAAATTGCCAGATCATTGGGATTTTTAATTTCATCCTCCGTCACAATCCAAGGGCCAATCGGGGTAAATGTATCAAACGATTTTCTCCATGTCCGCTCTTCATTTCCGCGGATGGAAATATCCAGCAAAGCAAAATATCCGAAAATATAATCCTTTGCTTCCCTTGCTTTTACATTTTTTGCTTTTTTGCCGACAATGTATCCAAGCTCCGCTTCGTGGTCCGTCCGCCTTTCCGGGAATGGGAGAATTATCGGGTCCGTCGGTCCTGACAGCGATTGCGGAGATTTTAAGAACAAGGACAGCTCTTCAATTGTTCTCGGCGCATTGTTAAATTGGTGGTTCATTTCTTCCTGGTGTTTAAGATAATTTACCGGCGCTGCCCATATCTTCCCTGCTCCCGGCACAGGGCATTTGAGTGTAACCCCATTTAAGGGATAAGAAACACCCGAAGCAATTTCCTGTTCAATATTTTCCTTCCATTCATCATAATGTGCCATGAGTTTGAGGAAGGAAGCATGCGGGTCATTGCGATCCCAATTCGTCACTTTTGAAATATCTGTAATGCGATCCCCTGTTACCGCGCCAAGCAAGTCTTCGTTAAAAATTGCGATTTTCACAAATTTCCGCTCCTCTCAGGCAAGTCCGTCCGGTACGAATTCCCTTTCAATTTCCTGGTGCCCGCCATGCTCTTCGTATGCCTCACTATATTCCAGCTCCAGTTTTTCCATAATCGGTTTGTCATTAAATGAAAAGAGAAGGACATCTGCATTTCCGGTATTCACATGCTCATGAACACTCCATGGTGGCAGAATGAAAAAGTCTCCTTTTTCCCACTCAAATTTCTGGCCGTCTATCACCGTATAACCTTTTCCTTCTAACACATGATAAATTGCACTGTGGACATGGCGGTGCGCTTTCGTCTGCCGGCCGGGGCTGAGTTTTTGCATCATGGTTCCGATGCGCGCATCCGCCGAACCACCCGTTTTCGGATTGATGTATTCAATGGCATAGCCGTCAAAAGGATCCCAGTCTTTTTCCGTCATACAATCCAACAATGCACTTACCTGGTTAAACTTATAGGCAAAAACAGGGGATGGATAATCCGGTGCTGGTTTCTCATGCAGTTTTTTAAACGCGTTCCTTGCAAATTGGCCATTGGAATCACTCTCTGAATCTGCCAGCGGATATGATTCTTCTTCGTACGGTTCAAAGAAAGAGGCAGCCAGCGTACGGACAAGGCCTACATCCAATCCATCCATCCAGATCACCGGCCCAGTCCCCTCATGCCTGTGTTCATGCCATGTCCAAGCCGGTGTCAATACCATGTCGCCACGCTCCATGTAAGCTTTCTCGCCGTTCACTGCCGTATAGGCACCAGTTCCTTCGAGAATAAAACGGATAGCTGACTGGGAATGGTGATGGGACGGGGCATACTCGCCCGGCAGAAGCAGCTGGATCCCGGCATACAATGTATGCGTGCCATAACCAACCAGCCCGCGTTTCAGCAAACTTGGATTCTGCAGATAAACAACACGGCGTTCCGCATCTTTTCCCGGTTCCACCAATTCACCGGACTGAAGCACATAATCTTTTATCGTCTGCCATTTCCATAAATAAGATTCAACCTCATGTACCGGTTCCTTTGTGACCATATGTCCCAGATCAAACCATAAAGGGCCAAGATTGTGTTTTTTTAATCCTTCATAAAACTGATTTGCTTTTCCATGCACCTTACTTTCAACCATCCGCCCCACTCCTTTTTCTATATAGTTAATTTAATTATCTATACAGATCTTATTTGATGATATAAATCCTGTCAACTATTTTATTTTATTTTTCTAAAAATTTTTAAGTAAAAAGCCTGCTGGCATCATGTATGCAGGCAGACAGGGCTTTTTCACAATATCAAATGCAGAATTTTTGGCATGGATAGCCGGCCCGAAAATAAGTAAAATCTACGGAACGCAGCATCCGTTCTTTCTAAAACGCATGGAACGGCTGGATAATCTTCTCCGCAACTTTCCAGCATATCCATTTCATTAGACACATCTTTCACGCCTGCAGCCGCCTTAAGCAATCATGTCAAATAAAAAGGGGTTCCAGTTGATGAGAGTACGCTCCCTTCCCCCCAGACTTCTCTTATATACACCTGAGAGTTTAGAAAATTTCATATTTTATGCATCCAGCTGAACCGAGTCCCAACAAAATATCGGAATCACTTACAAAATTACACCAATCTTTAACATTTTCTCCTATATCGCTTTGCTACAATTAAAGTAGGATAAATATTTGGAAGAATTCAAAAGGGAGGGGTCAAAATGAATGCTGCCAACCAGCAAACGAAGAAGATGAAATGGCAATGGGTTTGGATCGCTGCTGCTTTTGCCGCTCTGATTGCGATTACGCTTCTCCCCCACATGAAAGGCCTGCCGATAGCCGGCCAACGTGCACTCGCCATCCTCGCCTTTGCCCTGATATTATGGGTGACAGAGGCTGTTTCCTACCAGGTTAGTGCCGCCATGATTGTTGGTTTAATTGCCCTCTTAATCGGACTTGCGCCAAGTATCCAGGATCCTTCACAAATGACGGGAACAGGCAATGCCCTGGCCATGGCCCTCAGTGGATTCAGCAGCTCTGCCGTTGCTCTTGTAGCCGCAGCCTTATTTCTGGCTGCTGCCATGCAGGTGACCAATCTTCATAAACGGCTTGCCCTCTGGATCTTGTCCCGCGTCGGCACGAAAACGAGTAACCTCGTCTTTGGCGCTATCCTTGTTTCCATCGTATTGGCATTTTTTGTTCCAAGCGCCACTGCCCGCGCCGGTGCCGTGGTCCCGATTTTACTCGGAATGGTGGCCGCATTCGGGCTGCCGAATAACAGCAAACTCGGCGCATTGCTGGTGATTACTTCCGTTCAGGCAGTTTCCATTTGGAACATCGGCATCAAAACGGCGGCCGCCCAGAATATGGTTGCACTCGGGTTTATTCAGAAAGAATTTGAAACGGACATTACATGGAGTTCCTGGTTTTTATATGCGGCTCCGTGGGCATTCATCATGTCCATCCTTTTGTTTTTCGTGATGACCCACTTAATTAAGCCGGAAACAAAAGCCCTTGAGGCAGGAAAAGATTTAATCGAAAATCAATTAAAAGAACTTGGCCATTTAAAAGCTTCTGAGATCCGTTTAATCGTGATTTCCTTGCTTTTATTGCTTTTCTGGACGACGGAAGGAAAACTTCATCCGTTTGATACGACCACTGTCACAATTATCGCGATTGGGATTTTACTGGCACCAAAGATCGGGGTTTTTGATTGGAAATCAGTTGAACATCTTATTCCGTGGGGAACCGTGATTGTGTTTGCAGTCGGCATTTCGCTCGGTACGGTTTTGCTAGACACCCATGGGGCACAATGGCTGTCTAACAAGATATTCGGCTCGCTCGGTCTGGAAACGATGCCGCTCATTGCTACGATTGCCCTTGTATCTTTGTTCAATATCCTGATCCATCTCGGCTTTGCAAGTGCGACCAGCCTGTCTTCAGCGCTGATTCCGATCTTTATTGCCCTCACTTCCACGATCCATCTGGGTGACAACCAAATCGGTTTCGTCCTGATCCAGCAATTTGTCATCAGCATCGGCTTCCTGCTTCCGGTCAACTCACCGCAAGGAATGCTCGCATACGGGACAGGCGCTTTTACGGCAAAAGATTTTCTGAAATCAGGCCTGCCATTGACCATTATCGGTTATCTATTAATCTTATTGTTCAGCATGACATACTGGAAATGGGTCGGATTGCTATAAGCAAGCTCTTTAATATGTAGACGAATGGGGATGGTGAAATGGACAGCAACCGGGATCTCATTTTGGAAAAAATCAGGAATAACCAAGCATGGTATGAATACGGTACTGCCCGGTTCAAAAGGATTTTGTCAGAGAATAAAGGAAAGATGCAGGCGGATGGCACGCATTATTATGATGAAAAAACAGACCGGCTTGAGCAACAGCGTTATTACCGGAAAGCCCGAAAGCACCCTGCATCTGGCCCGGCGTTATTTGCACTTTACCATGATCTCGTGCAAAAAACGCACAAAAACCGGCTGCCGTACCATGTCAGCAAAAACCAGTATTTGGTACATGTGTGGGCCTGCATCCGGACCATGAACGGCCGCACAGCTCATTTTTTGCCTAAAAAAACAGGGGTTTTCTGGCCCCTGTTCTGCTTTTACTTCCCAATCCCCTTTATCTCCATTGCCTTCACTGGTAAAAAGGTTTCGCCGGTACTGAGGTAAGTCACTTTCACCTGATCTCCTTCTTTCAAATAAATGGCCATTGGGACGGTATCCGAGCTGACGGTAAAGTTTTGGCCGCTAGCAAGCAGGAAGGAGACACTGGTATAATCGCCCGTTTTTTCTTTATATACACGGAGCACCTTGCCGGAGACGGTTTTCGTTTCCGAACCCGATGAGCCGTCAACACTGCTGCCGCCGCGCCGGAGGGCAATTTTATACAACTTAAGCGCAGCATCGGGTGTCGAAGCATTCACCGAGATTTCCGGATTGGCCGCGGAAACGATAAAATACGTCTGCAGAAAACCGTTGGAGTCAAGCACAGGCGTCAGCCAGCTGGCTTCTCCGTAAAAATTGTACAAAATCGGCATCGAGCCTTTCCATTTCTTCTCGATAAATTTTTTCTCGACAATTTGCAAATTGCCTTGCGAATCCATATACGATTCCTGCAAATTACCTGTATAATATGTAGCCTTCCCGGTCCGCGCGTTTGTAAGCGAATAGCCAAGCATCGAGTCCACATCTTTTTTCGGGCTGGTAAAATCGGTAAAATAATACATCGTCCCTTTATCATCAAAAATCGGGCTGACATTTGCTTCTGTTCCTTCATCCGTTGGGAGTTTCACATCCCGCTTGCCGAACAGAGTGTTCCAGTAACCGTGGACAAATTTGCCGAAATAACTGTTTTGCAGGCTGACGGCTTCCGGAGAAACAGCACCGTCAATAAAAGCAGGCGCCTGTTTTAAAGAATAGGACTTCATGGCCCCTGATTCCGGATCCACAAGTACAATGCCTTCCGCCTTAAATCCGTTCCTTGCCGATATAAAATGGCCGTAAGTCCGGATATAATACGATTTGCCGTGATCATCCACTTCCACTTGCGGCTCGCCGTAAAAAATCTTTTTCGGATAATGGAGGCGAATGTGGCGGGACAGGTTCTTCTGTAAGAAAGAAGAAGGCGTATAGCGCATATTTTGCTTTACAAATTTTGGATTGTCATCCGCATCTGTTGCGCTCATCACAAAATATCCGGGTGTTTCCCTGCCTTTTAGCCATTTAAAAAATCCGGAAAATTCCACCGGCGCAATATAAACGTATTTGCCGTTCACTTTCTGGATTTGCAGATTTCCCAACTGGTAATAACTTGCATTCGGAACCTGGCCGAATGACTTCTTCATTTTATTGCGCGCAAACTTCGGCGGCACGCTCGCCGGTGTTTCCCGCTCATCAAACGGCTCAATTTCCGTTTTTTGCGCCATTTTCGCTGTGTGATATTTTTCCCCGGCATTCCAAAGCGGCGCTGTCAGCATATACCCGGCGATGCCCAAGGAAACGAGCAAAACGAGCCCCTTTGCGAACTGTTCTTTTCCACTGGCGAGAAAAGCACCGGCAAGAGAAGCAAAAAACAGTGCCGGCCAGAAAACGGATGGATTTAAATCCCTTTTCGTCACGTAGAAAAAAACAGCAGAAAGTACCCACAGCAACAGAAATAAAGATAAAAATGTCTTCAATTTTTCTCCACTTTGCGGCTCGCCGGCATGTTTCAATTTTTTATCTGAAAAAGGAAATACCAGCACCGCGGCAACCATCGCAAAAATGGCCGTAAACATGATGAGTAACCCCACATCAACCACCCTTTCTGATCATCTATACGAAAAACCAGAAAAGAAGTTTCATTAAAATAGAAGATGGATGGCATGCGGGGGAGGAATTTCGAGACGGATGTTGTAAATCTCCAGTTTTAAGTCTCTCTGTTTTCCGCTTCTGATCGCAAAATGGATCTCGTGCAGTACAGGCAAAAAACCGACACTCAATCCATGCGGCCTGACAGCAGTAAAACAGCCAGCCAGATCGTCCATAAAAAGACCGGTCCTACCGTAACCGGAATCACGAAATAGCCGAAGTCAAAATGCAGACACGTGATGATGATGCCGAAAAAGGCGAGCAGACTGGACCATCGGGCAGAGGCAGAAAACCATTTCGGAAAGGTGCCGCCAGCCTGTTTCATCGCCATGCCATAGCAGAAAATGCCGATCCAGCTGCAGGCAAAAGCGAAATAGCCGGACAACAGCCCGAAAGAAAAAACCGCTTCCCACACTTTGACATCTGTGCCTTTATTTCCGAGAATCGGGAGAATGGTTAATTCCGAGGCAAGGATCAATATCCAGATCGCCAGTGCCACAAATATCATCCCTGCGCCGAAATCGGCAGTTTTATTGTTCCTTGCCATGTATGTTTTACTTGCAGCAAGCCCGGCCAGCCACAAGCTGATCGCAATAAGCATGAGGATATGGTCGCCTATCCAAAACTGTGCATGCTTGAACGCGTGATAATCTTTTTGAAGGTCATAAGGGTCGACAAGTGGCGGATGCAAAATCGTAGCGACAAGCATCAAAATTGCACCAAGCAAAATGAGCCAACCTTCCGGGCGTACTTTTTTAAATAGATTCATCGTAAGCCTCCGCATTAAGGGTACTTTCCATTATTTTCCCCTTCGTGGCTTTGCTTCAAACCCGGCCCCCGTTATATAAATTGAACTTAAGTTTTTACATCAAGCCCGAGCATCCATTTGCATGAGAACTACTTTTGCGGCAGGCAACAGAACGGCAATATTTTGTTCATTATTCCTTCACATAGACGCGCTCTATGTGAAGGAAGGCCTCCATTTTTCTGCGCTTTCTTAACATAGAAAGGCTCTACGTAATGGAAGACCTTTGTTTTTGCTTGCTTCCTTAACGTAGACGCACTCTATGTGAAGGAAGACCCTCAATTTTCCGCGCTTCCTTAACTTAGACACGTTCTATGTGAAGAAAGACCTTCGTTTTTCCACGCTTCCTTGACGTAGAAGAGTCAAGTCCAGGTTATTGTGTAAATTTATGGGCAAATGTTTTCAACCACCCCTTCATTTTTTCGGCTTAACTTCCATGGATTTTTTTCTTCATCTCCGG
>JGI25331J36430_1000259_pt1 | contig 33244 bp, 30 predicted proteins | sample HigsolmetaAR206D_FD_36430 | JGI IMG/M metagenome (IMG submission 36430) | reverse complement strand
ATTCCTTTTGGTAATGACTTTCGAGTTTTATCATGTGGTCCATGAAAATGAAAAGTGTCAGTAAATCCTTTTTATCGAGCTGCAAGCGATCTTTCATAACATTAAAATTCATTCTACCGCTTATAATCTCTTTCTTTTCATATTTGGAATTCTCCATTAACTTAACCCCTTAATAATTTTTAAGTGTCATTTATTCTAAGATTTTAACTTATTCATCATAACGGTCCTTTTTTCGTAAAACGTTCCAAACTGTTTTACAACAATGAGAAAAAAATAACCAATGCCAGCAATACCGTATTTCATATATTTTCTCCCGACATTCTGATCCGTAATTTTTTAGTTTGTTTATCTATACAAGCATAACAGCCACGTGAACTACTAGCCCAATAATAAGTAACCAAATAAAGAACGAAATATAATACTCATAAATGCCTCATCCTCATTATAAATAAAATGCCAGCCTGCTGATAAATTGTCCCATCCTACTGTATTCGCATGGGCTACTGCATATCCTATTCCAACAAAAACGATTGAGTAGAGAAAAGCAGCGATTAAGAAAAATTTCATTCGATCCATTGTTAATCGGCCTTCTTGAACTTCTAACTTGATTTCTTCAAAGTTTTCTTTCGTTAAGATTTTTTCTCTCTCCTTCATATCATCCTATTTTTTCTTCATTATTAACTCTTAATTTTTATTTAAACCATTTCGCTACACTGTCTCCTATACTTTTGCTGACTTTTTCAATCGAATCTATTCCCTTGTTTATTCCCTTTTTACTTTGATCAGATATACTCTTGGATGAATTTCCCCACTTATAATTTATCCCGTAACTAACCATTGTCCCAACTCCAAATCCAACTACCGTGCCAATCGGAGGAAAGAATGCGGAACCAATTGCTGTACCTGCCGCAGTAGCTGCCGTGCCAAAAGCACCGTCTACAACAGTTCCAACTACAACTTTTTGCGTGTCACCCTTATACTTTTTGTAATTATCCGCAGCTATAAGTCCGTAACCTAGCGGGCCTAGTGCTTTTCCGGCTACTTTTGCCCCTTTTCCCAATGTATTCAGGCCTTTAAAACTTTCTTTTATTTCTTCTGTCAAATTTTTGTATGCAACTTTTGGTTTTTTCCACTCTGGGAGAGATCTGACAGTTTTTTTAATTGCTTTATATTTTTTTCCAGCAAATTCGTCTACAAATGTTGTTGATATTTTCACAGCTTTTTTAATTGGAGATAGTTTCTTCATCTCTCTAAATTTATCTATTCCATAAAGGTTTTCAAATTCTTTCTTCATTGCAAGTTTCCCACGTTCTCTGCCAAACGTTTCAATAGACTCAAGTAAATGATTAAAATTTTCTTTTGAAAGTGCCTTCCCTTTGTATTTAGCCAGATGATTTAAAAGAGCTTTTCCATTTATTTTATAGATTGTATTATTCATATAATTATTAAATGTTCGATACTCTTCCTTTGTAAAATTATGGAAAAGCTCACTTTTAAATGCTTTGCGCCTCCCCTTATCCAGTTTCTAATAAATATAGAACTGGATAGCAGCAATCAACAGGGTGTTAGACTTATTAATGTATTTATAAGTACGTTGCATTGCTTTAAAGCCATTGCTCATTAAAATAAATATTGCTAATTTATCGACAAACACTTGTTGTTCATGTAGTGACGAATCATTATCATTCAAACAGTCAGCTTGTCCGCCCCCAACCAAACTCCTTTCTCCTGCTTCCATCACTTTCTTCATCACCCTGTCCACGTCGCGGCGGCTTTCTTCGACGATTTGCAGGGCTTTGCGGTCAAAGGCGTGGAGTTTTTCATTCACTTCATTCGCAAATTTTTGTGATGCTTCAGCGCTTTCTATGAAATGGCCCAAGTCCGGTGCCGGAATGGATACAATATCGGAAATGCTGTGCAAAACTTGTAATCCTTCATGGTAGATGTCCATCATTTGGTTTTTCAATATGCGCGTTTTTTGATTAAGGTCATGCATATAATCAGCGTGCAGTACCGCGCCTGGCGAATCATCCACTGTACCCTCAAATTCGGAAATGATTTGGTTGTACCGGTGCTGAACTTGCCGGGCAGCTGTCACCAGTGCTTCAATCATTTCACCGTGGGTAGTGTGAAAATAATGTTTTGCTGAATCTGCCGCTTTCCCTTTAAAAGATTGCAGCCTACTGATCGCGTTTGTTTTTTGCCTTACAACTTCCAGCCTTGCCGCCATTTCTTTTGTGCTCCGGTCGATTTCTTTTTGCAGATGCAGCAGTTCTTCAAATTCAACTTTCATGGTGCAACATTCAACCCTTTCCCCTCTTTAATTCTCAAGCCTGTGAAAAGACTGGCCGATGTGATCATCCTGCTGTACCATCTCATTCCCTAATTGTTCCAGTTTCCGCAAGTCCGCATCGAGAAGCGCGCTGTACAGTTTCAACGTGTTCTGCAGTTTCCCCACTATTTCAAGCTGTTCTCTCATGCTTTTTAAATCCGGCGGCTGCTGCAGTGTTATTTTTACCGGCTTAATGCCCTCAAGCGTAGACCTGGTACTGTCCGCTTGGCTGAGCACTGCACGGAAGACGGTTTGATTGATCGCAATTTCTCCCATCACTTAATCCCCTTCCACAATTTCCTGGCTCAAGTTAGAAATATACGACTGCAAATATGATAAATTGCTTTGTGCCTCATTCAGCTGGTTCGCAAGGCGCCGGATTTCTTCTTCCAGCCTGTCCTCCGTATTTCGGAGATGATGCACATATTGGCGTACAGACGACTCTATTTTATGCAAGTGATTCAAATACTTATTTTTCGTTGTGCCTTTCCAAGAGGGTGGATGAAAATCAATATGCGCCACCTTCCTTTCGTGCTGCCATGCGCCTTCAATGACTCCCTCCATTCGCCCCTTTGCCCGATACAGCCGCTCGATTTTTTCTTCAAGCAGTGCAGCATCCTGCCTCGCTACTGCTGCCTGAGCCTGCATGTTTTCCCTTTTGCGGATCAGATCGCTTTTATCCATCCTTCGCTCACCGCCTCCCCTTGTTCGAGTGTACAAACGGTTTATTTTACCACTATTTTCTATCAACCAGCTTCTCGTTTTAATATTTTTTCAAAAATTAGGTCTTTTGAGCTAACTTGGTTACTTATTTCCCTTTCTCCACTAACTAAAACCAGGATATTCAGATGGTGGCGGCAATCATCATCCCCATGAGATACCAATAAGAGGAAAGGCGGACAAAAGAAGAGAATACTTGGTGGCAAATTTTTGCATAAAGAGCTTTTTGGTGGACTATCGGAAAACTTTATTCATAAAAAAATCCGGACATCAAAAAGTGCCCGGAATTTTTATGATTTTAGTCAAAAATAATATGGTTTACTGTTTTGCGGTCGAGACGTTTGATCACTTCTGTTATTAGTTTAACAGTATTTTCGTAATCATCACGGTGCAAGATGCCGGCGTGCGAGTGGATATAGCGTGTTGCAATCGTGATGGCAAGAGATGGAATGCCGCTGCCCGTTAAGTGAATGGAGCCGGCGTCTGTTCCGCCGCCCGGAATCGATTCAAACTGGTACGGGATATTTAACTCTTCAGCAACTTTCACAACCGTATCGCGCAAGCCTTTATGCGCCACCATTGAAGCGTCGTAAATCACGATTTGCGGACCTTTGCCCATTTTGCTGAGTGCTTCTTTCTCGGAGATTCCTGGGGTGTCCCCGGCAATCCCGACATCAAGTGCAAAGGCAATATCCGGTTTCACTTTGCTGGCTGCCGTCTTCGCGCCGCGCAAGCCCACTTCTTCCTGGACATTTGTTACACCGTAAACGATGTTCGGATGGTTTTCTTTATGCAGATTTTTTAGCACATCAATGACAACTGCACAGCCGATCCGGTTATCCCAGGCTTTGGCAAGCAGCATTTTTTCATTTTTCATAACCGTAAATTCAAAGTAAGGCACCACCATGTCGCCCGGTTTTACGCCCCATTCAAGCGCTTCTTCCCGGCTTGTGGCACCAATATCAATGAACATATCCTTGATTTCGTACGATTTTTTGCGTGCATCCGGTGATAAAATATGTGGTGGCTTCGATCCGATCACACCTGTCACATCACCTTTATCTGTTACAACCGTAACGCGTTGGGCAAGCATCACCTGTGACCACCAGCCGCCGATCGTTTGGAAGCGCAGAAAGCCCGACTCATCAATTTGTGTCACCATGAAACCAACTTCATCCATATGGCCGGCGATCATAATTTTCGGGCCGTCCGCCTGCCCCGTTTTCTTTGCAATTAAGCTGCCGAGGCCGTCTGTGTCAAGTTCATCGGCATACGGCTCTATGTATTTTTTGACAACGGCACGCACTTCTGCTTCATTGCCGGCAATCCCTTTTGCATCGGTTAAATCTTTCAACATGGACAATGTCTCATCTAACTTTGCCACTGGCATTTCCTCCTCGTCCCGATATGTACAAAGCCTATTATAATCAAAATCGCAAAAAGTGTAAAAAGTTTCAGCCTTCTATTTTATATCACGTCGGACTATGCCGGGTATTTCCTGATACTCTTTTTATATGTCAGAAGCAGCATGCTTTAGAGAGCTTCATCCAACCAAGAAGAGCTGGAAATAGCTGCTTCACTGCCTGATGGGAAGAAGGCAGACTACCTGTTCTCTGAAGCAGATGGCAATTCAGGGACTGAAAAAGAAACAGCATATGGAAGTCCACCACGCCATTCTCTATGAGGGATGGGAAATCAATGGCAAAAGGGGCTTCCTGCGTCAGCCCCACAGTCATCATGAGGACGGAAGCCATTCAGATATTTTGGGATGAAGTCCAAGCCACAGCTGCCAACACCTATTCCCTCGAAAAAGCGCATATTATTACAAACAGTGATGGAGGTACGCCGAGATACGGCAAATCTTCCCGTCCGTTTTTTGAAGATGACTGTTATGAAAAAAATCAGCAAAAACAAAAATAATCAAAATAACCACAAGGTCTCCTGCTTTAAAAACAAGGAAACCCGCCGGAAAATCTTTGGCGGGTTTCCTTAAACTTTACAGATTTGCCGCGACTTCGTAAGCATCCCAGATGGCATACATGATGTTTGCGACCTTGCGGGCATCGCCAACCACATGAAGATCGGCAACCTCAAACTTTAAATCTTCATAGAGTGATTTTTCAGCCGAGTAGCCGACTGCGAGCACAATGCTGTCTGCTTCAATTTCACGCAATTCGCCGTCAACATCCACAACGGCTGTCTTTTCTGTCGTATCTACTATTTTTGAAGAAGTGTAGACTTGAACACCTTTAAACGGTACGAGTCTTTCCAGCATGTCCGAGTTAGCGTGGCAAAGCGGACCATTAACTGCCAGCAGTTTGTCCTGCATTTCCACAAGCGAGACATCTTTTCCTTTTTCTGCAAGGTTCAAAGCCAGTTCGCAGCCGACAAGACCGCCGCCGACAATGACAACATGTTGCCCGGCATCCACTTTATCGAGCAAAACATCTTCTGCTGTAAATACTTTGTTTTTTCCGTCGAGCGGCAAAATTTTCGGATTCGAACCCGTTGCAATCAGCACGGCATCCACGTTTGCAGCCAAAATTTCTTCTTTTGTCAATGCAGTATTCAAATGAATTTCTACGCCAAGGCGTTCCAACGTATGCTCATACCAGGCAACAAGCGCCAGGTCATCTTCTTTAAAATCAGGTGCGCCGCCAGGGATCAAGTTGCCGCCTAAACGGTTCGATTTTTCAAAAATGACCGGTTCATGGCCGCGCAATGCAAGCACACGGGCAGCTTCGCATCCGGCCACGCCGCCGCCTGCAATCAGTACGCGTTTCTTTTTTAAAGCAGGTGTCAATGCTGCTTCTTTTTCTCGACAGGCAGCCGGATTCACTGCGCAGCCTAAGGAAGAATACTCCTGGATCCGACCCATGCAGCCTTCATGGCATGACAGACACGGGCGGATATCGGCAACCTGCCCGGTTCGGAGCTTATTGACGTAATCCGGGTCAGCCAATAACGGGCGGCCCAAGCTGATAATATCACATGCTCCGTCTTCCAGTGCGGCAAGTGCAAGATCCGGATTGTCCATGCGGCCCGCGCAAAGGACAGGCACATCGACAGCTTCCTTCACCAGCCTGGCATACGGAATGTAAAGCCCCTTCTTCTGGTACATCGGAGGATGGCTCCACCACCATGAATCATAAGAACCAACATCGACGTCCAGAGCATCATAGCCGTAGGAAACGAGCAGCTTTGCTGCCTCGATGCCTTCATCCAAATCGCGGCCTTTTTCTTCAAACTCCTCGCCAGGCAGTGCCCCTTCCCGCCAATCCTTGATAAAACTTTTCGGGCTGAAGCGGAGCGTCACAGGAAAATCTTCGCCACAGCGCTGTTTAATTTCCTCGACAATTTCCCGGGCAAAACGAAGGCGATTTTCAAGCGGGCCACCGTATGCATCGGTACGTTTGTTGAAAAACGCAATCGCAAACTGGTCGAGCAAATAGCCTTCGTGCACAGCATGGATTTGCACCCCGTCAAATCCGGCGCGCTTCGCATTGAACGCCCCATCCCCGAATTTGCGGACAATGGAATGAATTTCTTCAACTGTCAGTTCGCGACATGTTTTATCCAGCCAGCGATGCGGGATTGGCGACGGTGCAACCGGCGGGTACTCGCCAAGGTTTGTCGGGATCGTCACCCGGCCAAAACCGGCGCTCATTTGCAGAAAAATTTTCGAATCATATGAATGGATGCGCTCTGTCATTTCTTTGGAAGTCCGGACAAAATGGACAGGGTTATGGGTCGGGCAAGGTACGTTTGGCATTCCGTGCTCTTCCACTTCATTATCAACGAAAGTGACGCCGGTAATAATCAGAGCGGTTCCCCCGCGCGCACGGGCTGTATAATACTCAATCCCGCGCTGGTTGAAACCGCCTTCTGCATCGGCAAGGCCCAGCGGACCCATTGGTGCCATTGCATAACGATTTTTGAGTTCCACATTCCTTATTTTCACAGTTTCAAATAGCTTTTTGTATTTCATTTTAAAGGCCTCCCCGGATTTTCCATTTTCATCGAATGGATTCGGTGAACATTTTCATTATAGAATGGGTATAATAAAAAATCGGTAGACAAAATGTGAAATTTTTCACATATGTAGAGGAAGCATTGACAAAGGCCGCGGCTTGCTTTCATAATTTTTTACATATCATGAAGAATCGGGGAATGAAAGATGGATGAAAAGCCGTTGACCAAAAGGAAAAAACAGGCGATGGAAACGAAAAACCGGATTTTCGAAACAGCGATGGAGCTGTTTGCCAAAAAAGGATACAAAGACATTAAAATTGAAGATATTTGCCGGCTGGCCGGCGTTTCAGTCGGTGCTTTTTATCATTATTTTCCCTCGAAAAATGACTTACTTCTTGAAATGTACAGCCGGGCAGATGTGTATTTTGCAGAACAAGTGCGCGAACGTCTCAAACACCTCGATTTTCCACACAAGATCACAGCCTTTTTTGCCATTTATGCACAATACAATGAAAAAACAGGAATCAGTATGATGAAGCAGCTTTACCATGCAGAAAACCGCCTGTTTATCCAAAAGGGGCGCGGCATGCAGGAGACACTTGCACAAATCATTGCAGACGGCCAGACAGCAGGAGAAATGGTTCGTGATATGCCTGCAGAAAAAATCACGGAATACCTCTTCATTGCAGCACGGGGCGTCACGTATGACTGGTGCTTGCATGATGGGGGTTATGATTTGGAAAAGGCAATGAGAGCGTATATGGGAAGATTGTTAAAAGTATTTTTGCAATAGACAAAATGGTTCAAATTCATTATAATAAAGAAAAATGAATGACCATTCATTTTAAAGGGGGGCCTTACCCATGGCATATACGAAATTCGGGCCGCTTACCGTCATTGCGGGGGAAAACGGCAGCCGCGTCCCGTTCAGTACCTCGCTTCTCGTCGAGGGCGGGCAGGGGGCGGCGCTGGTTGACTGCGGCAGCGGCTTTCAAATTTTAAATGAAATAAAAAAGGAATACGCCATTCGGTCTGTTTATTTGACCCATTACCATCTGGACCATATTTGGGGCGCGTACCTGTTTAAAGACGCCGAAATTCAAATCAATCCATATGATGTAAAAAAACTGAATGATGTTGAAGAGCTGGCAAAAGCGAGCGGTATGCTGAGCCCGGCCGACCCGGAGAGCCGCAAAAAGTGGATGAAGCAGCTGTTTGAGAAACCGCCTGAAAACTGGGACCGCCCGCACTGGCAGCCGGTGCTGAACCTTACGGAAAAATGGTATCCGTACGGGGAAGAGCTCAATGTATATGGGACGAAAATGTTGATGATCCATGCGCCCGGCCATACGGAAGGATACTGCTGCCCGTATTTTCCGGAACACGGTGTCCTGTTTGCCGGCGATTTTGACCTGGCCTCTTTCGGACCGTGGTACAACAACGCCGACTCTGACATTGACGCCTTTATCGCATCCGCGAAAACCACGTTGGAAACAGATGCGCAAATTTTCATCACTTCACACCATAAAGGGGTGGTGGACAGAAAAACATATGAAGAATTGCTGAAGCGGTATATCAACAAAATTTACGAGCGCGAAGAAAAAACGCGGTCTGCTGTAAAGCGGGGTGTGGCGCCGGACGAAATGATCTACGAAGAAATTTTTTATTTCCGGAAAAATCTAGAACAGAACCCGCAACTTGTGATTTCCGAAATCGTCGGCATCGCCAAGCACCTCGACAGGCTTGTGCGTAATGGGGAACCGTTTGAAGCTTATTTTGAAGCATTTTTGCAGCACTTTCAGTTAACAAGGGAAAATATTTTCTATCACACATCTTCTGTCCCGACACAACTCCAATAACAGGTAGCGGCGCCCGCTTCGCCGCTATTTTTCCTGTAAAAGCCTTTTTCTGTGCCGGACACAGCGCTTGCACAAAAAAACAACCGCCATATCCGGTTGCAAATCGGCAGCTTGTTTCCTCAGCTGCGTTTTTAAAATTTTCCCGCCCCCGTTGCGCGGCAGGTCATCTAGAAAGACAAATTTTTTCGGCACTTTGTTTTTCGCGAGATGCTTGCAGCAATATGCGGCCAAATCCTGCGCTGATGTTTCGTCTCCCGGCTTCTTCACGATAAAAGCGAGCGCTTCTTCCCCCATCCGCTCATCTGGCACACCGATCACCGCTGTCTCCAGCACAGCGGGGTGGCGGGCAAGCAGTTCTTCGATATCACGCGGATAAATATTAAAACCGCCACGAATGATTAAATCTTTTTTACGGTCGACGATATACAAATATCCGTCTTCATCCACTTTCGCAAGATCCCCTGTATAAAGCCAGCCGTTCTTTAAAACCCGCGCTGTTTCTTCTCTATTTTGGTAATAGCCAGGGGTGATGTTATCGCCGCGGACGACCAGCTCCCCGACCTCGCCAGCCGGCACTTCCAAATCATTCGGGTTCACAATTTTAATCTCAACGCCAGGGATCGGCACACCGACAGACCCTGGTTTATACGGCATACCCTCCTTATAAGAACTGACAACCGGCGCAGCTTCCGACAGCCCGTAGCCTTCCAGCACCTCCACCCCGAATTTATCCAGAAATCCCCGCCGTAATGCTTCCGGCAGCGGCGCTGAACCGGAGCCAAGGGATTCGAGGCTCGACAGGTCGTACGCTTCTGCCTTCGGGTGATGGTACATTGCATACACTATTGCCGGGACAACTGAGAAAGACCGGACCCGGTATTTTTCAATTGCTGCAAAAATCTGTTCCGGCTCAAATTTTGCAAAAACAACGACAGAATACCCTTTGATATAGCATACATTTGAAACAGTCAGTCCGTACACATGGGCAAGCGGCAGGACACCAATTGTCACTTCGCGCCCTTGCCCCTCTTTCGTGTTTGCTGCAGAATTCACCGCATTCGAATATAAATTCCGGTGCGTTAAGATAACCCCTTTTGGACTGCCGGTTGTGCCGGATGTATATAAAATGACAGCGGGATTGTCTTCCCGGATTCCCGTTACCGGTGTGAAGGCATTTTCCAACGGGTCGGATGTTATACCGTCCGCCGAAAAAACAACCGGTTTTTCCGGCAAACCGGAAATGGCCTGCCTGAGTTTTGGCATTGTAGCGGCGTTTGTGATGACTGCCTTGGCACCGGAATTCCGAAGAATATAGGCGATTTCTTCAGCATGCAGCAAAAACATGACCGGTACGATGATGGCGCCGGTCCTTGCGATGCCCTGATAGGAAAACAGCACTTCCGGGCAGTTGGGCATGCAAACGAGCACCCGGTCCCCTTTCCGGATACCGTTTTTTTGCAGGTTCCCGGCAATCCGGTTGGCGTATTTTTGCGCATCCAGATTGCTGTAAGTCTTCCCACTGTAATAAAACAGTGGGTATTCGCCAAACTGTGCAATGTTTTGTTCCAGCAAATCTTGTAGCAACGGCATTTTTTCACCCCATTTATGTTAAAGTGACGGGAGACGCGCTTTTTCTATCCACCCGGGCATGAGCTGTTAATCCATTAACTCTCCCACTTTCACATGCCCGCGCAGCAGATTCCGGGAGATGATGTAGCGCTGGATTTCGTCCGTGCCTTCGAAAATCCGCCACAACCGCATTTCCCGGTACCACCGCTCAATCGGCAGTTCTTTCGTATATCCCATGCCGCCGTGAATTTGCAGCACCCGGTCCACAACCCGGTTGGCCATATTGCTGCCGTACAGTTTTGCAATCGAGGCATAGTGACGGTTGTCCTTTCCCGTTTCAGAAAGCCATGCCGCATGGAGAACGAGCCACCGTGTTGCTTCAATTTCAACATTAGAATCGGCAATCATCCATTGGATCGCCTGCCGTTCTGCAATAGGCTTGCCAAAAGTAACGCGTGTTTTTGCGTAGTCCATTGCCATTTGCAATAACCGTTCCGAGGCACCGACCGCTCTGGCCGGAATGAGCCAGCGCCCTTGGCCGATCCACTTCATCCCAAGGCTGAACCCCTTGCCCAGTTCGCCGAGAATATTTGCTTCAGGCACCCGGACATCCTCGAACACGAGCGAAGCAGGCCCCCACTCCCCCATCGTCTGGATGTATTCCGACCGCCACCCCATATCACGATCAACAAGGAAGCAGGTTACCCCGCCGTTTGCCCCTTTTTCCTTGTCCGTGACGGCAAATACCATCGCAAAATCGGCTTCATTGCCGTTTGTAATGAACACTTTTTCGCCGTTTAATACCCAATGGTCCCCGTCTTTTACGGCCGTCATTTTAATATTCGCGGCATCAGACCCCGCCCCCGGTTCCGTTAAGGCAAAGCATGACCGCCGCTCTCCATTGATGACCGGGATTAAATATTTTTGCTTTTGTTCCTCATTACAGTCATACAAAATATTATCCGCCGAACCGCCGAAGCTGAACGGGACAAAGGTGCGCCCGAGTTCCATTTGGAGGAGCGCCGTCATCACGGGGCCGAGGTTCGCGCCGCCATATTCTTCCGGCGTATTAATCCCCCAGAAACCGGCTGCCTTCGCTTTCTCTTGCAAATTTTTTATGACGCTATCCGCCAGGCCCGGCCGCCCCTCGCGTTCATTTTTTAAAACCTCCTGCTCGAGTGGCATCAATTCTTTTTTTACAAACTCCCGCACCGTTCGCTGAATCATTTTTTGCTCATCTGACAGCGTGAAATCCATGGGTTGTCCTCCTTTTTAATAATGATTACGCTTTCATTTCATCGTTTATCAATACAATATATGCATCGTCCAGGCGGATATACTTGGAAAATAGGACAGGGCTGTACCGGAAATGCCTGGCACAGCCCTGTTTTTGCGCAGGTTTCGTATGAAACTGCTCGCCTCTTCAGCCATATTTTTTTAAAAAAACTGCACCTATCACCTGCCTTCTTTCAGGNGATAGGTGCAAGGCAATAACACACTATTTTTTCACATAGAACAGCCTTGACACAANCAACCCGACNGTCCCGAGNGCAATAAACAAAATCGTCCGGATGAAAAGGTTGACGGTATGCATATCGACAAAAATCANTTTACAAAGCGTGATCAAAAGCAGGATCATCCCCGCGAGCCGGATCTTCTTNTTGTCTTTCCAAACCCCGAGCGCCACTCCAGCTGCAGCATATACCATCCAGACAAAAGACTGGAGCATCATCCNCAGGCTGACGGACCAGCTTTCTGCAACCGCACCTGCCAGCTGGGTAAGAAAAACAAGATGAAAAAAGGCATTTACGGCGATCATAAAGTTTTTCAGCCCTTCCTGTTTCAACGAAGCTGCAGCCAGCATCCGGTAGAAAAACAGCATCGTCCCGATCACAACAAGCCACACGAAAGTCTCCGCACTGAACACATCCCGGATCCATGCAGTGGAAAATAATTGAAAAGTTGTAAAAATATAAAGCAATAACCCGATAACCTGCTGAATGACTGCTTTAAAATGAAAGCCAAGATAAATGGCGACCGTGGCTACAATAAAATACACGGCAAGATTTAACACATGATCAGGCAAAATTTGGTACAGGAAATAAACAACGCTTACTGTACAAATGGAAATGGAGACAGAGATCTGCTCCCGGTTTTGTTTTTCCCGGCCGTAGTAGGCAAACCAGCCGTAAGCGACTGCAGCGGCCAATAAGTATAGATTAAACAGCGCATGTTGAAGCGATGCTTGCAGCAATATGCCCGGCACTTCCTCCAGCGTACTATAAGCCCATCCGGTTGTCAGCACAAAGCTTGAGAATAAGACCGGCACCGTTGCCTCTCCCATTCCCTTCTTGTAAAAAGCGACCCAGCAAAGCAGCGCATGCTGAATGATCGCCCCAAGCACAACAGAATACGAGATCCCTGCACCAACTTGATCGATCAAAAGATTGATATAAAGGATAAAAACGGCGGCATGCCACAGCCCACTTGCCATATAAAACAGCGCTTTGTAAGATTTCCGGACGGCAAACAAGAGCAAAAGCGCATAAAATGCCGTTTCATACCAAATAACAAAATGGGCGGCATGTTCCTTTCCTTCAACCAAAAACGGCACAAGATACCCGGCACATGCAGTTAAAATCGCAATCGCTTCAGAACGGTGCCGGTCAGAAAGAAACAGCCCAAGCCCGATCCAGATCAGGTTCAGGATAAATGCAATGAAAGGCGGCACGAAACCGTACAAAACATGCATCGCAAACGTCGTCAAAATGGCAACGGAAACGGCGCCGGACAGCAGCACGGTTCCAAGTGCCACCATTTGTTTCTTAATCTGTCTCTCCCCAAAAAAGTACAGCACAGCGGCCACGCCAAAACCGAGCAAAACCCTGATTAGTTCCGTCCCCGCAATGGCCACAATGGTAAAGGCAAAAATGATGCCTAGAAGCAGCACGAAAATAAAGATTCTCGGCAGCCACACCCTTCCGAGCCGGTATTCCCAATCAACCGGTTCCGGCTTCGCCTGAACCGGTGTTTTCTGCACCGGTGTCTCAGCATCCTCTATGCGTGGTGCGGTTTTCTCAACCCGTTTATCCGGCGTGCCGGTTGTGGTTGGTATGGCGCTTTGACCGGCTTCCCTTTTGGCCGGCTGGTTTCCCTGTTTCGCTGCAAGGTCAGTTTTTAATGTTGCCACTTCCTGTTCCAAAACGGCCACTCTTTGTTCAAGCTGTTCAATCCGGTCCATTTGGTCCCCCCTCAATTTCTCTTCTTCTATAAAGATATTCGAAGCAGGCAGTCTGGTTTCCTTCTCATTTTGTCTTTTTTCGACAGGTTGAGGCGGATTTTGCCGGTTGACCCGCAACCAGCAAGCGTACCGTTTTCCAAATCCGGATAACCCAACTGCAAGTTCCCTTCCCAATGGCAATAATTCCACTGGCTTAAGTTCCGGATTTTCTGAATTCATCTTTTCTATACTTGTACTTTACATTCAAAATGCATTTGCCAAATCTAATAGTATGCCTTCCGGGAATTATCCGCCAAATCCAATCAGCACACCTATGAAATACATCAGGCAGCACCAAAAAAGCTGTCCCCGGCAGGCAGCCGCTTTATTCCCTGTAGATCAGCTCAAACACCGCATCAAACAAATCCGGGTCGAGATTCATGGTGCGCAGTCGGGCCAGTATTTTCAAAGGCGCCTCTTCTTCCCGGGCCAAGGCATAAATCTCCTCTTTCAAACGATAAGCAATCTGTGCCGCGTTCAGCAGCCCGTAAAAATCCTGCAAGCGGCGTGCGCGAACATCGTGCGTGCCGGCCGAAAATGAAACCGCAGCCCCTTTTTTCGGATCGTATGCTGCAATCCTCTGTTGCCTCGTCATAGGATGCCGAATACCCGGATATTTCGATGTTTCCGAATCCGCGAAACAGCATCCGGATCTCTCTTGGAGCAGGCAAAACACGCGAGTCGCCCTCAATCGGATGCACGATAAATTTCTGCTGCTCCCAGTCGAGTTCAAATTTCGTCAAGGCATACGCCCCGTTTTCATATGCCAGCGTTTCCCCGTCATCTTCATACAGTACAAAGGTATTTGTGCTCCCCGGAAAAACCAGCACATCCAGCTGCTTCGGATTTTCGGTTCCGTTTTTATGCGGGCAGTGCCCCGCAAGTGGAATGATCGCGCCGGCTTTTGCAAAAACAGGCAAACGGCCAAGCCCCCTGTACACGTTTAACCTCGTGCCGCCTTCATAACGGTGGCCGGTAAAAAAGTCGTACCACGTGCCAAACGGCAGCCATACCTTTACACACGCGAGACCAAGCGCCGGATTTCTTTTTTCCGTTACTGGTGCAACGACCAGTTCGCTGCCGAAAAAGTACTGGTGCCGGACATCATACGCTTCTTCATTAAGCGGATACAAATCATACATCGGCATGACAAGCGGCAGCAAGTCATGATGCGTCCGCCAGTTCATCGTGTAAAGATACGGAACCAGCCGGTGCCTTAACCGCAGAAATGCCTTGATTGCATCCGCCGCTTCTTTTCCGTATTTCCACGGCTCTTTCCCCATGAATTCACTCTGCGTGCTGTGCAGGCGCAAGATCGGGCTAAAAGTGCCAAACTGCACCCAGCGCACAGCCAGTTCGTCATCACGCGCCCCGCCGAAGTGACCGCCGATATCATGGCTCCACCATGAGTAGCCAATATTTGAAGCTGTTGCCGTAAAATACGGCTGAAACCGGTAAGAGTCCCAGGATACAACGGTATCGCCGGAAAAACCGATGGGATAACGGTGGCTGCCGGCGCCGGCGTAGCGTGATAAAATGAGCGGGCGCTTTCCGGACTTCAACCTGTCCAAGGTGTGGAAATGATTCAAAAGCCACAAAGGATCAAGCCCTTCAATCGAACTGTTTGTCCCCTGCTGCCAGTCAATCCACCAAAAATCAACACCATCTTTTTCCTGCGGATGGTGCAGGTACTCAAAATACGCATCACGGAAAAAACGGTTGTTGATATCGAATAAAATCGGGTCTCCCGTCTCCGGGTCGATGCCCATTTTTACAGCCATTTCCGGATACATTTCCTCATAGGCACGCACCCCGTCGGCCGGATGCAGATTGAGCGTTACTTTTAAATGCCGTGCATGCAGCCAGTCCAAAAACGATTTTGGATCCGGAAACAGCTCCTTATTCCACGTATAGCCTGTCCAGCCGCTCCCGTATTTTGCCGGAATATCCACAAGATGCCAGTCCATGTCCAGCACGGCGACAGAAAAAGGAATATCCTCGTTTTCAAACCGCTCCACAAGCGTTTTATATTCCTGCTCTTTATACGGCCAGTACCGGCTCCACCAGTTTCCGAACACAAACCGGGGCAAAAGCGGTGGCGCCCCTGTCAGTTTGTAAAAATCACGCAATGCCTCCAGATAACTGCGGCCGTACGCAAAAAAATAAAGATCCACGCCTTTGTTCTTGCGCGGTTCAATCGTCTCTTCATCAACAAGAATAAAAGATTCCGAATCATCCAGCACCGCGTAACCTTTTTTAGAAAGAATGCCTTCTTCCAAATCGATTTCCCCATCCACCTGGTCGAGCGTTCTGGCTGTGCCTTTCAATGTTTCCACCGGTGTTCCGAAATACCAGCGGTTCTTGTGGTTTGTAAAATTGCTTTTCACATCAATAAAAAGTGCATTCGGCGAAAACGGGCCTTTCTTAAGGTAGTGCAGATGGAAAGCTTCGGTGATGATTTCAAGCGAAACATCGTTTTCCAGCTTCCGGAATGCCGGAACCGGAAACGCCCGGTTCAGCACGGTTTGTGTCGCCCTGTCTTCAAACATGCCGTTTTCCGCATATTCCAAGCGAATCAGCTTCGGCGTCAGCACGGTAAACCGGTAATGCTCCCCTGTTATAACAGCCTGCGGATTGGCCTTAGGGCTTAATGGAAAACGCATTTTTTCTTCCTTCATCACGGACCACCCTTTTTTCATTTTACTATACGCTCATGCAACCTTTTCCCTTTTTCCTCCAAACAGCAAACTTTTTCCCATGATAAATCATGCTGATCCGGCAAAAAAATTTTACAAATGGCACTTTTCAAAAGGAAATCGGCAAGAAAAGAAGAAGTTATTCGTTGCATGCTTAAAAACGATTTAAACGGAATGGTGCCGGGTATGCCGGCAGCCTTCGTTTCAAAAAGGGGAATGAGAAATGGCAAAACCGCTTTACTATGAAAAAACGGAAAGCATGTTAAAAGCAGGTGTCTGGATGTCCCCTTGCCCTTATATCATCCGGCCGGAGACCGTGTTCCGGGAAGCAGCATGCATCATGCGCGAGCAAAATTTAAGCAGCCTTGTGGTCGCAGATGAAACCGACCAGCCAGTCGGGATGCTGACGCTGCATCATGTCCTCGCCGCATTGTTGGATCATATGGAAAACGAACCGGTCTTGCGCGCCCTGCCGAAGAGAAATTTTGTTGCAATCTCTGAACAAGACAGCCTGCTTGAGTTGTTGTCCCTGCCTTTTACTGCATTTCCGGTCGTGAATGAAAACCGGAAATGCACCGGCATCCTTACAAGGCAGGATCTATTGGACGGCCTTGCGCACTATATCCGGCAAATGGCGCAAACAAAAAACACAGCAGAGATTTTAAACGCCGTATTGGAGAGCGCCTATGAAGGCATTGCCGTTGTTGATGAAAACGGTATTCTCATCGAATTCAACGAGGCATACAGCCGGTTTACAGGCATCAAACGGGAAGATGCGATCGGGCGGCATGTCACCGAAGTCATTGAAAATACCAATCTGCATGTCACTGTTAAAACGGCCATCCCTGAGCGCGGTGTCATCCAATATATTCAGGGGCAGGCAATGGTCGTCCACCGTATCCCGATTTGGAAAGGGGGCCGGGTAGTCGGCGCGATTGGCATGCTGATTTTTGAAGGCGTCTCGGAATTGTATCAAATTTTTGAACGGCTGCAGCAGGATACTTTGTCCGCCCGGAAAGAAAAAACAGGTTCCAAAAAGATGCCGGATCAAGCCGGCTTCACACAAATTTTAGGAACGAGCGAAAGCATCTCCCGCGTAAAACGGCTGGCAAGAAGGGCGGCACGGACTTCGGCAACGGTCTTGATAACAGGGGAAAGCGGAACTGGAAAGGAGCTGTTTGCCAAAAGCATCCACCAATTGAGCCCGTATGCACGGGGGCCGTTTATTACCGTCAACTGCGGCGCGATTCCGGAGCCTTTGTTTGAATCCGAGCTGTTTGGTTACGAAGAAGGCGCGTTTACCGGCGCAAAAAAAGGCGGGAAGCCCGGGAAATTTGAATTGGCGGAAAATGGCACGCTGTTTTTGGACGAAATCGGGGAATTATCGCCCGCCATGCAGACGAAACTGCTGCGTGCCATTCAGGAAAAAGAAGCCGAGCGGGTTGGCGGCGTAAAAAAATATAAAACGAATGTGAGGATTGTCGCCGCTACCAATCGCAATCTTGAAGAAATGGTAGAAGCCGGCACGTTCCGGGCGGATTTATATTACCGGCTGAATATTATCCGGATCCATTTGCCCCCGCTCCGCGAACGAAAAGAAGATATACCGGATTTGGTTTCCCATTTTCTGAAGGCGTTTTGCCGGCGTTACGATTTGCCTGAAAAAAGGATCAGTTCAGAGGCAGTTGCAGCGATGATGGCTTACGGATGGAAAGGAAATGTAAGGGAACTGGCCAATACGGTGGAAAGGCTTGTGACACTCGCCGACGGGCCGGAAATCAGCCGTGGCGATCTGCCGGAAGCGATTCATGAGGTTCAACCGGCAAAAGACATCTACGCTGAATCTTTGATCAGCCGCGCCAGAGAAGCGGGCGAGGCGCAAGAAAAAGCACTCATTATCCGGGCGCTGAAAAATGCGGGCGGCAATAAGACGAAAGCGGCGGAACTGCTCGGTATCCACCGCACAACGCTTTACCAGAAAATCAAAAAATATAACTTGTAGCGCCTGTAGTGTAGCCAGTCCGCTACAATTGTCGTGTTTTTCCTACACTTTCCCGGCATGAAACAGGCCCAGTTCTGCGAGACGCTTTTGGCATGCTTTTTGCATTTAAAAAGGCAGCATCACAAAAGGAGTGAAAATAAAATGAGGCAAGCCGTATTCCGGACCCCGCAAACCATTCTTTACGGAAAACAAGCTTTTGAAAAAATCGGTGAAGAGGCGGCCCGAAGAGGAAAAAAAGCTTTAATTGTCACAGATAAAATCATGGCCGGGCTTGGAAACGCGGATGCGTGCCAGCGCATTTTGCAGGAAGCCGGTGTGAAAAGCGCCGTATATACAGGTGTCCATTCAGAACCGGTTGACCACTATGTCTCTGAAGCGCTCGCCCTTTTTCAACAGGAAAGTTGCGACCTGCTGGTTTCTCTCGGGGGCGGCAGTTGCATTGACACAGCCAAGGCCGTTGCCGTTGTCGCAACGAACGGTGGTTATATCGGCGATTACATGGGCGGAAGGAAAATAGCAGAAAAGCCGCCTGTCCCGCATATTGCGGTTCCGACAACGGCCGGAACGGGGTCAGAAGCGACAGACGCCACGATCATTACGAATACTGCCAATGATGTCAAAATGATGATCAAGCAGCCTGCCTTTATGCCGGCTGTCGCGATTGTGGACCCTGTTTTGTCAAAGTCTTCCCCGAAATCGGTTACAGCGGCAACCGGTGTAGATGCCTTAAGCCATGCGATTGAAGCGTATATTTCAAGAAGGGCCCATCCGTTAACCGATACGCTTGCCCTGTCCGCTATGCGGCTTATCATCCCGAACTTAAAAAGTGCCTACGAAGATGGGGAAAATATGGAAGCGCGCGACGCCATGTCGCTCGGTTCTTTGCAAGCGGGGATGGCATTTTCCAACGCTTCTGTCTGCCTTGTGCACGGAATGAGCCGGCCGATCGGCGCACTCTTCCACGTCCCGCACGGCGTATCGAATGCCATGCTGTTGCCTGCCGTGCTCGAATTCAGCAAATCCGCCTGTTTGGAAAGGCTCGCGGATATCGGGAAAATTTTTTCACCGGAAGCGAAAGACCTGTCCGGCAAAGAAGCGGCTGATCTTGCCGTCCGTGCCGTCAAGCAGCTGTGCCTTGATTTAAATATCCCGAATTTAAGAGGCTGGGGCATTCCACAGCAACCGTTTGAAAGCGCCATAAACAAAATGGCTTCTGATGCCCTTGCCAGCGGCAGCCCGCAAAACAATCCAAGGGTTCCTTCGCAAAAGGAAATAGAAGATTTATATCTTGTTTGCTATGATTACCAGTTTTCCGGGGAAGTGCAGGCCCGGGGATAGAGCAGCCGGCCTTTTCAGATTCCATATGCTGCATGTCGGTCCATGTTTTAGGCTGGCCGATTCTGGAAGTTTGCAGCGACTGATTTTTAATCTTCGGCTGGTACCGCGTTAAATGGCCGCCTATCCTGAAAAATTGCGGCCGCTGATTTGCGGACGGCGTGCTTATCCGGAAAAAGCGGCATGAGCGCCCACCCTGAAAATTTTCACGGTATAAAATGGCCGGACGATTGCTACGCTGTACCCTGCTTTGTCAAAAGCAGCTATCGTGTAAAGTGATGCCCTTAAGTACAATTTCATGGCTGGTTTGCCTTTGCAGCCTGTGCCCCATCATTGAAAGCACACTGCATTTGATTTCTAAAAAGGAGCTGTTGACGTTGAATACAACGACGAAAAATATTTTAAAAAACTATGTGGGCGGCAAATGGATTGAGCCGCAAACAACCCGTTACCAGGCTGTCCCGAATCCTGCGACAGGGGATCTGCTTGCAGAAGTGCCGCTCTCCGTTGCGCTTGATGTCGATGAAGCGGTAGAAGCAGCAAAAGAGGCTTTCAAAACGTGGAGTACAACGCCCGTTCCGAAACGTGCGCGTATTCTGTTCAAATTCCAGCAGCTGCTTGTGGACCATTGGGATGAACTCGCCAAAATGATTACCGAGGAAAATGGAAAAAGCTATCCGGAAGCTTACGGGGAAGTGCAGCGCGGCATTGAATGTGTGGAGTTTGCCGCAGGCGCCCCTTCACTCATGATGGGAAAACAGCTGCCGGATATTGCAACCAATATGGAATCCGGCATGTACCGCTACCCGGTCGGTGTTGTTGGCGGCATTACACCGTTCAATTTTCCGATGATGGTGCCGTGCTGGATGTTTCCACTGGCCATTGCGATGGGGAATACATTTGTCCTGAAACCGTCTGAACGGACACCGCTTCTTGCCAACCGGCTTGCAGAATTGTTCCGGGAAGCAGGCCTGCCGGATGGCGTGCTCAATATCGTCCATGGCGCACATGATGTTGTCAACCGTCTATTGGCACATGAAGACGTGCCCGCAATCTCCTTTGTCGGGTCAAAACCAGTGGCTGAATATGTGTATAAAACCGCGGCAGCCAACGGAAAACGGGTGCAGGCATTAGCAGGCGCCAAAAACCATACGATCGTAATGCCGGATGCCGATCTGGACACCGCGGTAAAAGAAGTAATCGGCGCTGCTTTCGGGTCAGCCGGCGAACGGTGCATGGCCTGCTCGGTTGTGGTCGCTGTCGGAAACACAGCCGAGCCGCTTTTGCAAAAACTGAAGCAGAAAGCGGATGAAATCCAAATTGGCAACGGCCTCGATGAAGGTGTGTTCCTCGGACCGGTTATCAGAAAAGAACATAAAGAACGTACGGAAAAATATATCGAAACCGGAATAGCAGAAGGCGCCGTTTTGGTGAGGGACGGCAGAAAAGATGCGGCTACGCACGGCGATGGCTATTTCCTCGGGCCGACCATCTTTGACAAAGTCACCCCGGATATGCGCATTTGGAAAGATGAAATTTTTGCGCCGGTCCTCTCCGTTGTGCGCGTGGGAAGCCTGAAAGAAGCCATTGAAGTGGCAAACCAGTCTGAGTTTGGTAACGGCGCCTGTCTGTTTACGAAAGACGGCAGCAATGTCCGCTACTTCAGGGAAAAGATCCAGGCCGGCATGCTTGGCGTTAATATTGGTGTGCCTGCGCCCATGGCCTTTTTCCCGTTTTCCGGCTGGAAAAATTCCTTCTTCGGCGACCTTCACGCAAATGGCACAGACGGCGTCGAATTCTACACCCGCCGGAAAATGCTGACAGCAAGGTGGTAAAAATCAAGGAGCTGCCCGGCGTGGCGGCTTCTGCTTTCTTTTTTGCAGTCCGGTTGTCCGAATGAGTTGAAAAACCCGGGCAGATCCTCGGACGCTTTTGCAACAATACTTTGGGGTAATGCTTGCAATCGAAAGCTGATTCAACTGTGGCAGCTGCATTTTATTATGATTATGGAAACAGGTTTGCTGGCAAATCGGATACGCTCATAAATGTAACCGTTTTCTCAAATTGAAAAATGGGGGATGAAGATGGACTTTTTCGTCATTTTATTATCGCTGGGCCTATTAATATTTGTTGCATACAGGGGGTACTCGGTGATCCTGTTTGCCCCTTTGTGCGCGCTGCTCGCCGTACTATTGACGGCGCCGGAATATGTGCTCCCGTTCTTTTCAAATGTGTTTATGGAAAAGATGGTCAGCTTTATTAAATCTTATTTTGCTGTCTTCCTTTTAGGTGCCATTTTCGGCAAAGTGGTGGAAATGAGCGGGATTGCAGAATCTATTGCCAAAACGATCGTCCAGCTCATCGGCGCAAAACGGGCGATGCTTGCCATCGTGCTGCTTGGAGCGATTCTGACCTACAGCGGTGTAAGCTTGTTTGTAGCCGTGTTTGCGATCTATCCGTTTGCCGCCCAAATGTTTCGGGAAGCGGATATTCCGAAACGGCTCATTCCCGGGACAATCGCTTTAGGAACCTTAACGTTTACGATGGATGCTTTGCCTGGCACGCCGCAAATCCAAAACGTGATCCCCACCACTTTCTTTAAAACGGACATTTATGCAGCACCGATTCTCGGTCTGCTCGGCGGTGCATTCGTGCTGATATGCGGCCTATTGTACTTGGAATACAGGCGGAAAAAAGCAGAAAAATCCGGCGAGGGCTATTACGGTTTTTCTTCAGAAACGGCCGTGGCGCTTGAAGCCGAACAGGAACCAGCACCGGATCTTTCCGCAAGCCAATCGCTGGCTAGGCAGATTTTTGCTTTCGTCCCGCTCGTTCTTGTCGGTGTCATGAACAAAGTTTTTACCACCTATATCCCGAAATGGTACCCGGACGGATTCGATTTTTCCAAAATCGGCCTTGACGCTTTTGGCACGGTGGACATCAACGCAGTGGTTGCCATTTGGGCGGTGGAAATGGCGCTTGTCATGGGCATTTTGGCAACGATTGCTTTTGACTGGAAAAGGGTAACGAAAAATATAAAAGAAGGATTGAATGCAAGTATCGGCGGATCTCTGCTCGCAACGATGAATACCGGAGCTGAATACGGGTTTGGCGGCGTTATTGCCTCGCTTCCCGGTTTTACAACAATCAGCCACGGTATTTCCCATACGTTTACAAATCCGCTTGTAAACGGCGCTGTAACAACAACAACGCTTGCCGGGGTGACCGGCTCGGCATCGGGCGGCATGGGGATTGCACTGAGCGCGATGGCGGATCAGTACAACAAAGCCATTGCCGCTGCCCATATTCCGCCCGAAGTCATGCACCGTGTTGTTGCCATGGCATCCGGCGGTATGGATACCCTTCCGCATAACGGTGCGGTCATTACGCTGCTTGCCGTTACAGGTTTGACGCACAAGCAGTCTTATCGTGATATTTTTGCCGTCACCATCATTAAAACCGTTTCTGTTTTCTTTGCCATTACACTCTACACCATATTTGGCATCATTTGATCCGAATTACAGGGAGGAAAAAGGGATGGAAAAATGCCTTGAAGGAAAAACCGCGCTTGTGACAGGGGCAGGAAGCGGCATCGGCCTTGCCATTGCGCGCTCTTTTAAAACAGAAGGCGCCAATGTCGTGATTTCCGATAAAAACGCCGAAGCAAGCCAGAAAGCAGCTGATGAATTGGGTGCTGTCTCTGCACCTTGTGATGTTACGATCGAAAAAGACTTGAAGCAAGTGATTGAAACAACGGCAAGCACATTCGGCCGTCTGGATATTCTCGTCAACAACGCAGGGCTCCAGTACGTCTCGCCGATTGAAGCCTTTCCGACAGAGAAGTTTGAGCTGCTGATTAAAGTCATGCTGACAGCCCCTTTTATGGCCATCAAATATGCTTTCCCCATCATGAAAAAACAGGGCGGCGGCACGATTTTAAACATGGCATCCGTTAACGGTCTGATCGGGTTTGCCGGCAAAGCCGCCTACAACAGCGCCAAACACGGGGTGATCGGGTTGACGAAAGTAGCCGCTTTGGAAGGGGCGGAGCATGGCATTCGTGTCAACGCCATTTGCCCGGGCTATGTCGACACGCCGCTTGTACGCAACCAGCTGAAAGACCTGGCAGAAACGCGGAAAGTGCCTTTTGAAAAAGTACTTGAGGAAGTGATTTATCCCCTTGTCCCGCAAAAACGGCTGCTTTCTGTCACAGAAATCGCTGATTATGCCGTTTTTTTGGTTAGCAATAAAGCAAAAGGTATCACCGGCCAGGCAGCCGTGCTTGACGGAGGGTATACGGCGCAATAACCGGCGGAGCGTCAGAAATCGTGCCGTTTTCATCTGCAACCAACCCGGAAACGGCACGGCCGCAATTAGACACCAATACAGCAGTGAGCGCGGCACCAGCAAAAAGACGAAAATCAGCTGATGTATATTTTCAGGATAGAAGACGGGATTTGATGAAAAAGCAAAATTATAAAATTTTATCTTGAAATTTCAAATGATTAATCCTATAATGAATTCAAAGTTCATTCCAAAAACGAGGAAAAGGAAAAGTACGGTTCACGAATTTTCACAGAGAGCTTCGGTTGCTGAAAAGAAGCAAAAGGACGAACCGGAAAAATGGCCTTGGAGTTCCGTGCTGAAAGCTTAACCGTAAGTAGGTTCCGGCGGGAAGAGCGCCCGTTAAAGCGCCGCAGTATAAGGAGATTGCAGGCTCCCGTACTGGCTAAGGCTGTTTATGTGAGTAAACAGTGAACGAAGGTGGTACCGCGTGAATTCAAACCACGCCCTTATCGTATAGGGGCGTGGTTTTTTATTTTTCAAAATTCAAGGAGGAAATGATATGACAAAACCATTGGTACTTCAAACAGACTTCGGATTATGCGACGGCGCCGTAGCCGCGATGAACGGGGTAGCAGTCTCGGTTGACCCAGCGCTCCGAATCTTTAACTTGACCCATGAAATTCCACCCTACCATATTTGGGAAGCTTCTTACCGGCTGTACCAGACGATTTCCTACTGGCCGGCGGATACCGTGTTTGTGAGCGTGGTCGACCCCGGTGTCGGATCCGATCGGCGCAGCATTGCCGCCAAAACGGCAAACGGCCAGTACATCATCACACCGGATAACGGCACCCTGACCCACATTAAAGACACGATTGTGGCCGCCAGAGAAATTGACGAAACCACCAACCGGCTCCCGCATTCAGAAGAATCGTATACGTTTCACGGCCGTGATGTATATGCCTACACCGGCGCAAAGCTGGCTGCCGGGGTGATCCGTTTTGAAGAAATCGGGCCGGAAATTCCGGCTGACTCCATTATTGAACTGCCGAGAAAAGCACCGGAGCTTCAGGATGGCGTGATTACAGGCACGATCGATACGCTGGATGTCCGTTTCGGCAATTTATGGACCAATATTGATTCTTCCTTGTTCAGGCAATTGGACGTCAACTACGGCGATTCGTTCGAAGTCACGATTTTTAACGAATCCCGCCAGCATTATAAAAACATTATGACATTCGGCCATTCTTTTGCCGACAGCCATATTGGCGAACCGCTTTTGTACATCAATTCCCTGTACAAACTCGGCATCGCCATCAACCAGGGCTCTTTCGCAAAAGCCTACCATATCGATACCGGTATCAAATGGAACATTACCATCCGCAAAGCACCGAAAATTGTATATCAAAAATAGGGGGAACACGACATGCAATCAAACAGAAGATCGATCGTCACAATTGTTGCAATCGGGATTGGCGCTGCCGTTTTTATTATTTTGGGCAGGTTTGTTTCCATCCCGACCGGCATCCCGAATACGACCATTGAAACGTCTTATGCTTTTCTTGCCCTTATGTCGATTGTATACGGCCCAGTTGCAGGCGCCCTGATTGGCTTGATCGGGCATGCCTTAAAGGATGCCATTTCTTACGGGTCTATCTGGTGGAGCTGGGTGATCGTTTCTACCCTTGTCGGCTTCTTATTCGGCCTTGTTTCGAAAAAAATAGACATCGAATCCGGCATTCTAAACGGCAAAAAGATTTTTCTGTTTAATATCGTACAAGTCATTGCCCAAGCAATCGGATGGTTTCTTGTTGCCCCTTTGCTCGACATCCTTATCTATGCGGAACCTGCCAATAAAGTATTTTTACAAGGCATTGTCGCGGGTGTGTCCAACATGGTGACAGTCGGGATTATCGGAACATTGCTGATTGCTGCTTACGCGAAAACGAGAAGCAAAAGCGGTAGTCTCCGAAAAGAATGATAGAATACCGGGAGGAAAAGATGAAAAAGCCCGTCATTGAATTCCAGAATTATACGTTTCAATACAGAAGTCAGGCCACCCCTACCCTGCATGATATCAATTTAACGATTTATGAGGGGGAAAGCGTGCTGATCCTCGGGCAGTCCGGGTCGGGGAAGAGCACACTTGGCCACTGCATTAACGGTCTCATTCCTTTTTCATATAAAGGCAAAGTATCCGGAAGTCTAAAGATAAACGGAAAAGAAACAAAAGATATGGACATTTTCTCCATATCCAAATTAGTCGGGACAGTGCTACAGGATCCGGACGGACAGTTCATTGGCTTAACCGTCGGCGAGGACATCGCTTTTGCTCTGGAAAATGAAGGCCTTCCGCTCCGTGACATGCATGATGCTGTTGATGAAGCAGCACGGACAGTCGGCATTAGAAACAAACTTGCCGCACGTGTACATGAATTATCAGGCGGCCAAAAGCAGAAAGTGTCTCTTGCTGGTGTAATGGTGGACCATACAGGAATTCTTTTGTTTGATGAACCGCTCGCAAATCTCGACCCGGCAACCGGAAAGCAAGCCATTCAGCTTATTTCGGACATCCGAAAAAAAGCAAACGTGACCGTCATAATCATTGAACACCGGCTTGAGGATGTACTGGCTGAAAAAATAGACCGGGTCATTGTCATAGATGACGGCAAAATCATCAGCGACTGCACGCCGGATGAACTGCTTTCTTCTTCCGTGCTGGAAACGTGCCATGTCCGGGAGCCGCTTTATGTCAAAGCTGCAAAATATGCCGGCTGCCGCATCACACCAGAGATGCAGCCGGCACACCTGGATACTTTTCAACTCGGCCGGTGCAGAGATGCCCTTTTAAACTGGTATAAACATGCTAAAAAGCCGGTTGCCCGCATTGAAACAGAACCGGTGCTTGAAATCCGTCAGTTGTCTTTTTCGTATAAACCCGGGCAGCCTGTGCTCAAAAACCTTTCTTTTACCATCCAAAAAGGGGAAATGGTAAGCATTGTTGGAAAAAATGGCGCAGGAAAATCAACGTTGTCACGTCTGATCTGCGGCTTTGAACAACCTTCTTCCGGAAAAATTTTTTACAAAGAGAAAGACATTACAAACGACACCATTAAAGAACGGTCGCTTCGGATTGGCATGGTCATGCAAAATCCAAACCAGATGATCTCAAAACATATGATTTTCGATGAAATTGCGCTCGGCCTGGCGAACCGTGGGATTGCACCGGAAGAGATCAAAAGCCGTACAGAAAATGCCATGCGGCTTTGCGGACTTTACTCTTTCCGGAATTGGCCGGTATCCGCGCTTAGTTTCGGCCAGAAAAAACGGGTAACGATTGCTTCTATTCTCGTGCTGGAGCCGGACATTCTGATTCTCGATGAGCCGACTGCCGGCCAGGATTATATGCATTACCATGAAATCATGGAGTTTTTGGCGGAATTGAATAAAAAAGGTATCACGATTCTCTTCATCACCCATGACATGCACCTCATGCTGGAGTATACGCCGCGCGCCATTGTGCTTGCAGACGGAGAAAAAATTGCCGACGGTCCGGCTGCCGGAATTTTAGGCCATTCTGATATGATCCGGCGCGCCAACTTAAAAGAGACATCCCTCTATACGCTTGCAAGCCGGCTGCATCTGAACCCGGAGCGTTTCACGGAACGCTTTATCACGTACGAAAGGGGGCTACAGACAAATGGCAACCGAAATGCTGTCTTATATCGAGCGGAAATCCCCCGTCCATGAATTGACTGGTGCGACAAAATTGATTCTCTTTTTGATGTGGTCTTTTGCTGCCATGCTTACCTATGATACACGTGTGCTTCTTTTCCTTTTTCTTTTAAGCCTTGTTATTTTTTACATTTCACGCATCAAGATCCGGGAAGTATTATTTATTTTGCTTTTTATCTTGGCTTTTCTGCTTTTGAATAACATTGCGATTTATATTTTTTCGCCAGGACAGGGTGTAAAAATTTACGGGACAAGCCATGTGCTGTTCTCGATTGCCGGCCGGTACAATATCACGTGGGAACAGCTTTTTTACCAGTTTAACATTACACTCAAATATTTCACGGTCATTCCAGCCGCACTTCTGTTTATTGTAACGACGCATCCAAGCGAGTTTGCTGCATCGCTCAATAAAATCGGGATCAGCTACCGGATTTCATTTGCGGTTGCCCTAGCGCTCCGCTATATTCCCGATATTCAGCGGGACTTTCACAATATCGCCCTTTCCCAGCAGGCAAGAGGCTTAGATATGTCACGCAAAGAAAAGCTGCCGAAACGGATAAAAAATGCGGCAACCATCCTGATTCCGCTCATCTTGTCGAGCCTTGATAAAATCGAAACCATCAGCAACGCGATGGAACTACGCGGCTTCGGAAAAAATAAAAAACGCACCTGGTACAGTGCACGCCCTTTTCAGTTAAAGGACTATGCAACAATGGCTGTCTTTTTGGCCATCTTGGTTGCTTCACTGCTTGTCACCTTTCACAACGGCAGCCGCTTTTATAACCCGTTTCTTAAGTTATCTTAATTAAGGCTTGGTTTAGGGTTCTTTTTAGGAGGAACACCCCTACCGCAATGAATGCATCCGTAAAAAATGAAAATCACTCCCCCTATTTTCAGAATGGGCGTCCACGTCGCGCTTGCGAAATGGGCGTCCCCTTTTTAAAAAATGTCTTTTCCATCCCGAAATCTTTTCACAATGCGGTTAAGATGCTTGGCTTCCGATGCCAGCTGTGTTGCATTCTGAGCGATCGAATTTACGCCTTCCACCTGAATTTCCATGCTGGCGTTCGTTTCAGCCACTGTTTTGGTGAAATCTTCCGTAATCGTTTTTATTTCTTTTATCATTTCCTGAAGCTTTTCCCCCTCCTCCGTGATGTTTTGAACAGACTTGCGATTATGGATGACCATGTCTTGGGTCCGGACGGCGCTCTTTGTTAATTGCATAATGGTCTCACCGGTTTGCGAAACAATCTCCATTCCCTTATCGATCGCCTTTACATTATGTTCAACCTGCGCAACAGCTGCTTCTAAATCTTCCCTTGTTTTTTTCATAGAGGACATGATATGTTCGGCAAATACATTTGTCCCTTCCGCCAGTTTTCTCACCTCATTGGCGACAATCGCAAAACCGTTTCCGACCTCGCCAGCCCGTGCCGCTTCAATCGAGGCATTAAGTGCCAGCATATTCGTTTGCTTGGAAATTTCCGTAATGGCCGACACCTTTTCCATGACCGTTTTCGCTTCTTCGGCTACCAAACGGATATTAGACGCTGTATTTGAAGCCTCATCCTGAATCGCCTTCATTTGGTTTTTCGCCAATTGTACAGCCTGTTCTCCCTTACTTGCATCCCTCAGTGCTTCATCCGCCCCGGCAACAGCATTCTCCGCTTCTTCCTGCATTTCCCATACCTTTTCCATCATCTTTTCCACCATCTCATTCGCATTTCCAATCGAATTGCCCTGAATCTCAGCGCCGCCCCGAAAAGTTTGAACAGCCGCAGAGATTTGTTCAAAAGCTGCGGAAATGTGCTGCAATTCCATTTCTTGTTCCTTGCTTATCTGTTCCACCGTTTCGCTTCCATTTTTAAAGTCGCGGATCATTGCCCGGATCCCTAAAATGATCTTATTTATTTCATAGCCGATTTGATGGAACTCATTGCGCAGCCCTACTGTCTTCACCACTGCGCTCAAGTCCCCCGAAGAAATCTTTCTTGCAACCGCATACCAATGCCGCAGCTGATGGGTGATGATCAAATAGGCGGCCAAACTAAGCATAAGACTGACGATAAGGGTAATTCCGAACACACTGCCTGTTTCCACCAGGTCTTGATGAAAAAAATAGGCGGCCAATGATGCTGCTACGCTCGACACCACCGCTATCCCCCCAAAAAGGAGACCGATAAACGGCTGATGAACAAGCCTGCCCATCCGCAAATTAAAGCGCTTTCCATTTGGCTCAGTCAAAAGCGGGCACGAGGCATCAATGAGCACTTCCCCCGTATCTCTTGGGTACATCTGTAATAGGCCAGTATTGGTACTGGCAGCAGCCAGCCCCACTTTGTCATTAAAAATGGTTCCTTCCCGGAGGCGGTTCGTATGGATATAACCCACACCGTTTTCATCCACAATCACAAAGTATTCATCCCGCGCAAGTTCCTGATCAAGCAGGGAACGAATGGAATCGGCCTGCTCTTCAATGGACTTTTGCGAATCCCAAACCTGCCTTACCTTTTCAGCCACCCTTTCAACTTTAGCCAGTGCTTTTTTCGCTGCAGTCGTATGTAGTAGTTTGCTCATCCTCTTCCCCCTGGTTCCACTGCGGTAGATTTGTTTTTTAAATGGATATCCCCTTGCAAACCGGAATCCGTAAAGATATCCATAGGACAATGTACCCAGCATCAATCTGCAATTTATGAACAGGTTGTTTTTCCAAATACGATCCAATGTCTGAGATAAAACTATGTATCTATTATATCAATCCTTTGCGGAAATTTGTAGAATCATGCAAAATTTGTGTGAATAGGGAGCGGAAGCAAGTGGAGCTTTGCTCGGGAAGCACTGTGATACCCATTATTACGAAGGGCTTGGTAATGGCTCTTTCTCCGTTAGAACCAGGCGGGGTACAAAGTTTTTGCTGCTTTTTCTATCAGATATTTGCATTCTTGCTGACTCACTCCCATTCTGCGTAGCCTATTCAAATTTGCATCCTTTTCTGCAATGGCTGAAAAAGCGATTCTGTTTTTACCGAAAGCCAAAAAAGGGAGGCTTCCCATTTTGTGAGAAGCCCTCCGTTTCAAAGTGCAGTGTCTGTCTTTTGAACCCCTTCTTTTTTATATGCGATAAAGTAGAGCATGCTGACAAACACAACTGCGCCTGCCGCATTCCCGAGGAAAACGGCAATGATATTTTTCAAAAATAACATCCATGAAAGATGCCCCGCAAAAATAGCGGCCGGAATAATGAACATATTAGCAACAACGTGCTGGAACCCGATTAGCACAAAAGCCATGATCGGAAACCAGATGCCGAGGATTTTGCCTGCAAACGTTTTGGCGCCGTAGCAAAGCCAGACGGCCATGCTGACAAGCCAGTTACAACCGATCCCGGAGACAAATGCCTGCCAAAAAGGCGCGCTTGTCTTCATTTCTGCCGTGTGAACTGTTTTCGCCAAAAAATCCCCCTCTGTCAGGCCGATAAAATGCCCGAAAAAGTAGGCCACAAATAGCGCACCGATCAGGTTAAAAATGGTGATCCACAACCAGTTCCAGATAAGCTGCAGGATGTTAATCTTTTTGTCAAAACAGGCCATGCTGACGGCCATCATATTGCCGGTGACAAGCTCGCCGCCGCCAACCAAAATCAAGATCAGGCCGGTCGGGAACACTGCGGCACCCATAAATGTGTCAAAACTGCCCCAGCTCGCTGGCATCGTGCCGGTCACCCGGATATAAGCCAAATAACCGATTGCAATAAAAGCCCCGCCCAAAAAACCAAGCACCACCATCGACAAAAACGAGCTGTTCGCTTTCGCTATTCCTTTTTCAATTGCTACATCCGCAATTTCTTTCGGACTTAAGTCCATCATACCCACCTCTCATTTCTTATATGATAGAGAATAAAAACATTCCTGCTGCTGCTCACCGTACCAGCATCAACGCAAATTCGCAAAATAGATCATTCGAAATCAGGCTATATTTAAGTGTCAGCGTGTTTCTTCCCGCTACACCCGTATTTTTCCCGGGATGTCCGGCGGGTATTGCTATCTTTTAGGATGTATAAGCAAAATTTTTTTATCCAGTTTTCTTTGCATGATATTTTTTGAAGCTTCCATGATGGAAAAATTTCTAATTTATAATATATCCAAACTTTCAATGAAGTCAAATGCACTTTGGCGCTTCTGTACATTTTGCAAAATACCTTTCCCCACTTCGGCGCATGCTTAAACAGACAAGCAGGAAACTTTTTGTTTCCTTTTAAAAAAATTCAGATATTATGTATATTAAAAGTTGTGCCCTTTAGGAAGGCTATTCCTCTTATGGCGGAAACCACGCGTATTTTAATCCATAAAGCGATTCCCACACGGATGGCATGGCAGACAGGTTTTTTCATTCTTTCAAATGGGAATAAAAATGTCGAAAGAAAATGGGTATGAACCCGTGTTGTCCGTTCATACTCATGATTAGAAGGCTGTACAGATTCGAACTATACAGCCAAGCGCATCATTGGCTGCCTTGAGGCTCGGACTCCGGGCAGCTTTACTTTTTCATTAACGCATGCACTGATTAAAGTCTTCTTTTTTTAAAGTAATATACTCATCACAAAGATCCTTCATATAACCCGCTTTTTGTTGATCTACGACACCGGCAACCACATTTTTCCCCAAACTTCTGGCCATTTTAATGGCTGCTTCGTAATCCGTATCAGCACTGAATAAAATTGCCTCATCATAACCGTTATTAAAAGCAAGTGACACCAAATCTACCGCTATATTTACATCTGTTCCTTTTTCTGTAAAAATTGGCTTGCCTAGCGCATTTATTCCCACAACACTTAAATAACCCAGTTTCGCGATACATTTTGGAACCTTTTTGTTTAAATGATCAATAAATAATTTCGTTGCTGCCGCTTTTTCTTTATCCAAACTTCCGACTGCTGTGTAATAATAAATGCGCTGAAGGATCCCATCTCTCCGGGCAGCCACGTATTCTGCCAACTTTAAATAGTCCAGCCTCTGCTGAGACCCGTACAAGGCAGTAAGAGCCGCTTCGAAATTATTGCCATCAATAAAGACCATCACTCTCTTCACATTTGGTTTCCCCCTTTGACATACTAAAGGCGCCAGCTTCGATGCTGACGCCTTTTCTGATTCTCTTGTACTTAGCTTCGATTGCTAAGCACCTCACAACACTGAAAGACACCGCCTCCGACTGACGGTCTTACCATATCCCTTTTTGGTTAAGTTTCCGAGCTTCTTGACCTATTCGAGGTAAATATATCACCACACCGGGGAAGCTGTCAACAGCAAAATTAAGTAACAGCGTGTCTTCCCATTTTTTCCACTCATCTATCCCTTCAACAGCTCTGAAGAGTAAATTCATCAATTTTTAGATGTTTTATGATAAAATGACTTATCCACATTTAGAAAATTTTTCCATCTATTTTTTCTGCTTTCAAAGT
>JGI25331J36430_1000250_pt1 | contig 33943 bp, 33 predicted proteins | sample HigsolmetaAR206D_FD_36430 | JGI IMG/M metagenome (IMG submission 36430) | reverse complement strand
TGACTTCTGAAAACCAATAAAAAAGAGTGGTACCTTCACCAACATGTTTTGGTGGGTACCACTCTTTTCAATTTAGCCTACTGGGTTTTGTCCCAGCCTCCGGTTCAAAATATCTATCTCATTCATAAAAAATGGCGTCCATCGGCCAAGCGGGCTGATCTTCAGCACGTGGGATGTGTGCCGCCTCCATCAAAAAAAGCGGCGACAACCGCTTCAACAAGCTGCGGATCGGGTTCGTTTCCGCGAAAGGCAAAAGGCATTTCTTTAATAAATCGGCCGTCTTTATACACATGAACGGCGCCTTTTTGCAGCATGACGCTGTACTCGACGTCAAACGTATAACCGTTTCTCTGTATCGCACCCATGTGCGCCTCACCTCCAAACATCGCCTCAGCCGAACCGAGTCCGGCTGCATCATAACTTTCATCGCTGGCAAACGCCACATAGCCGCATTCGGAACAATAATATTGGCAAGGGCCGAGCCAGTCCATCAAGCGGTCGAGGCATTGCGGACAGTCCAACTTTCCTACCTCCTCAACCGTAGTTTGCCCCGTGCGGTCGGATTTGTCTCCAGCATCTAAACGTTCGCCTTCGGCGACAGATACGCGCAACATGGAGCGTCCAGCGCGATGCGGTACAGCTCTCGAAGATAAGCAAAATGTCCAATCAACCTTTTTCCAAAAAACAAACACGGGGTTTTCGCGTTCCGGCGAAANCCCCGATATGAGCTTTATTATGGTGGAGCATAGCGGGCTCGAACCGCTGACCTCTTGCATGCCATGCAAGCGCTCTCCCAGCTGAGCTAATGCCCCATGGTTCATCACTATTTCTTTATTTATTTTTATTCGTTTCGCTCTTTCGTCGTCCGATTTCGCATCGGACATGTTTAACTATAGCACGGGGATCGGAAAAGGTCAACGGTCTTTCCAAAGTTTTTCTAATCAGACGATTCCGTCTACGGCTAGCCATAATAACCCACTAATAATGTCCGGATAATCAAGGACTTATACAATTCCAGGCTTTTATGTCGCGGTGCCGATTTAATTCGATGTTAAGCGAAAAAAACTTAGAAACGCTCCGCATCAATCCTATATATATTAGAAACATTTTTGGCGGCACCGTCATTTTGCATACAAAAAAGAAACAAATGCTCTCGATGATGATCTCCTTAACTTGCTTTAATCATTTTCAGGCGATTTTAGCGCATAAGAACGACATCCCTTTTATCCCGATCGCATCCCGTATAAAGAAGACGATGCCGAATTCGTTATCATTGGCACACCATTAACAGATTTCCGTCGGGATCTTTAAAATTAAACCAGTGATTATTCTCGATTCCAGTGGTTAATTGCACGTTCTTCGCCTTCATAAATTCGTAGGCTTGCTGGATGTTATTCGTTTTGAATTGAAATGCCGGGACTTTATAGACTTTATCTTCGGCAAAAATCTTACTGTCCAGGACAATGCTGGGCCCATTCATCGGAATGACGTACAAATGGCCGAATAAGATTTCACCGTCTGCGGGCAATCCTAAAATCTCACAATACCAATCGCGCGCCTGCTCGATATTGCGGACGGGAATAAAANCCCCGCCGATTTGATTGAAAATCGGGTGATTCATGACCGGCCTCCAATAAAAATTTTTTTCTACTACTAAATGAGTGATTCAACATCCTTCAAACTTATCCTTCAAAGGCGGCATAATAAAGGGAGTGCCGTCTTTAATTTTCGTGTTCATGGGCCGCAGAAAAAGGTATCTTGTTTGAGCGGTTTTGTTTAACCGTTGACAACACCGATCACGAAGCCGTCATATCCTTTACCGCTCACCGTTTGAACGGCCGTCGCTTCAATTCTCGTTTCTTCGGATAATAAATCGATAAACCGGCGCACACCCTGTATTTCCAAGTCTGCACTGCTTTCATCAAGGATCCGCCCGCGGCGCACGACGTTATCCGCAACGATGACGGTGCCCGGCCTTGAAAGCTTTAGCGCCCACTTCAAATAGCTCGGATGGTTCTTCCGGTCCGCATCAATGAAGATCAAATCGAAAGACCGGAACCCTCTTTTTTCAAGAGTCGGCAAGGTTTCGAGGGCCGGCCCGACCACGATTTCAATTTTTTTATCCAAACCGGCCTTTTTCATGTTTGCCGCGGCAACTTCGGCATGCTTTTTATTGTATTCAAGCGTGATCAGCTTACCGTCGTCCGGCAAGGCACGGGCGAGCCAAATGCTGCTGTAACCGCCGAGCGTGCCGATTTCTAAAATGGCTGTTGCCCCTACGATCTTGGCGAGCAAGTAGAGGAACTTTCCTTGGTTCGGCGTCACATCAATCGCCGGCAAACCGGCTTCCGCATCATTCGCCTTGAGCACCGCATCCAGGAGCGGATCCGCCGCGTGGAGCTTGGTCTTAAAATAAAGGTCGACATCCTTCCATATTTCTTCAATCGCCATGGCTTTTTGCCTCCGTGTGATGATTTAAAGCTTAACCGAAATCCAAAATGGATCGATTGGCTTTGAAGGATCCACGCTCAAGGGACCGACGCGGATCCTTTTGCTCGGATCTGCAAACCCCGACCGGCGAAAACCGGCCATTCTGACGGCACCCATCTTATTATTAAATATACTTTTTTTAAATGGCAAATATTTTTCGAAAGGATATTCAACGTGGAATTCGGCGGATGTTTTGACGATCTATGTCGAAAAATTTCTTTTTGCAAGGAAAGGAAGAAACATAAATTTGTGGAATGGTTTTATCGAACAAAAAGCGCGAGGAAATATAGCGATCGTGAAGGGGAAGATCCATGTGGACGTTAAAGACGTGAAAAACCTGATCACGTCTTTATCGTTTATGTGACATTGGAGGCCACCAAGGGCTTAACCGTCGCTCACAACTGGCTGCTTACCGAACTCGCCAAATTATTGATCTGCTTTGCCGTGTTTTTTATTTTCGTGTTGATTTGGCATGCGGTGGCGAAAGAAAAGTATTTGCATAAAGAACATCGGAGTGGTTGGCATTGATAGAATGGCTTTATTATATGGACGTCCATACGGCGGCGGGGATCGGCGTGGGGATCATCTTGGTCCATTTACTCTTTATGATTTGGCAGTATGTTTATATTCGCAACGTGTACCGAAAAACCGCATCGCCCGAAATCGCCCTGAATCGGTTGCGCCTGCTCAACCAGTACGTCTACAACATCATGGCCGTGCTGTCATTGCTCTTTCTGTCTTTCCTCATCGCTTTTCAGTTATTTCAAGGCCTCGAAGCCGACGATCTCTTCCTTTTTTATGGCTTCGCCGTTGCCCTGCTCGTCATGGGCCCTTTGCTCTTATTGAAACAATATATGGCTTCTCATCTGATAAAACGGATAAGAGCAACCGAAAAAACGCGGAAGGATGCGTTGATCGAATCCGTTTTGGGCATCGCAGCGTTCCTTTTTTGATCTTTTTTTCGATCAAAAAAGGCAAAACGGCGTATATCAAGACGATGGCGGCAATGGCCGCGAGGGCGAGGAATGACGTTTCAACTAAAAACGATTCGAAAGGAAGCCATTCCCATACGACAAATATAACGAGAACAAGAAAGATCGGCAGGAAGCGCACTTTTCGGATATTTCCGATTGGGCCTTCTTACTGTTGCTCTTGATGTTTGCCGTTCTCCTTATATTGATCATGCGACTCGTCTACCGGATGCAAGAGCGGAGCGCCGACCGCTATGTCTTGAAACTCGGCATCGACTATCGCGATTATGCTCTCGCTCTGTTGAAACTCGCCGAATACAACCACATAACAACAAAATTGAATAAAGCGGATGAAACCTTTCAAACGCATCCATCGATCGCCCGACGGATCAAATGGATCATCAAAGAAGCCAACGGATCTATCGAGGAGTTGAAAGCCTTGCAGGCGGGAGAGGAAAGCCTTACGATTCCGGACCAAAAATAAACCGCGGGCTTTCGTCGTTTATTTTTGGTCTTCACCTTACATTTGTTCGTCACACCTTCCCATTAATACGCAAAAGGAAGGCTGCTATCTCCAAAACGAAACGCTATATGACAAGTACACACGATTCAATCATTCTAAAAATATTTAAAAGATTGGCCGGAAAGGACATCGCTATGCGTGCGGCTTGGACCGTCATGAAAGAACAACTGGATCACTTTTATTTGATCCGAAGATTGTCCCTCTACGAATTGAAAAGCGAACATCGCCATCATTATCTGGGGATCCTTTGGGAACTGATTAATCCCATGATGCTATCGCGCTGCTCGCCATCTTGGCGGCGGTTGTCATCCTTTTGGAACTGATTAATCCCTTGATTCCGGTTTCATCTTGAACAGAGGAAACGTGGAAGGAGTCCATTATTTACCTTGGCATAACCTCCCTTATTTCCACGACGCTTTTTTGCGGACGATGGATCGGACGAGACTGAAGGCCAACTGACCGAAACGTCCGGCATGAGAGCACCTTCATTCAACACCCGTTTGCTCCTAACGATAAAACCTTCATAATTAAAGGAATCCCCTCATGCATCTCGAATGATATATAAAAATTCACTTTAACTTCTTTGATTGGAGAATCGCATTTGAAAAGCGCCAAATCTTTATGGTTATTTATTGGATCCCTCTTGGGAATCAGTCTTCTATGGTTTGTAATGATGCTGTTCCTTTCCGCGCAAATAGGCCTTTTCATGTACATAGCCGTTCAGCTTTTTCTCATCGGCATGCTTATCTTGAATGCCGTTCGGCTGTTTAAAAAAAAGGAACGGCGGAAACCTATCTTCTCTATCGTTTCCTCATTGCTTTTATCCATCCTGTTTTTCTCTATCGCTTTATTAAACGCGATGACTCCGCATTATAGGCAATACTTTTATGGCGAGAACCTGGCGCTTTCGCCTTCAGGCAAACTAAAGATGTACGAGGATATGTATAAACGGATCTTTTTGATGTCCGATCATTTGAATTCGTTCCAACGCGTCAAAGTGAAACATATCTTGTTCTATCAAGAAGATCATGTCAATGCTCAGTGGGTGACGGCGGTTTTAAACGAAATCGCAAAAGAACAAAAAGATTATCGCCGCATGTTCGGTTCGCTCCCTCCCTCTACCGTATCCGTTGTGTTTTATTCAAACAAAAAGCAGATGGGTTTTCATACCCCCATGATCGACCTAAACGGAGGCTATTTACCATCAAAAAATAGGATTTCCATTTACATCCCCCGTGCCAAAGCGAACGATCGGGAATATATCGAAAAAATCAGCGCCCATGAATATAGCCATTTTTTATTCCATCAATTCGCCAAAGAACATCATATTCCGTTATTTAAAATTCCCGTTTGGTTGAATGAAGGGATCGCGCGCTATATTGAAAATCGGAGTGCCGGCCTCCCACTGGATGAAAAGATCTTACAAGATCAGCCGTGGATCCCGTTGAATAAACTGGATACTTATGGGAATTGGCATGCCCATCTTGACGATCGCGGCACGCCCTATGATCAAAGCGCTTTATTTGTCAGCGACCTTCTCCATAAGAACGGCGAAAAGGCCTTCCAGCGTTTTTTGCTGAATTTAAAAACCGATTCCTGGGAAGACGCATTTGAGAAAGCCACGCATAAAAGATTTGAGGATGAAGAAGCCGATTTCGTTGATCGCTTGAACCGTGCGCGATCACTTTGGAACCAAACGAACAGTGATTTATTAAAAACGAAGCAAGCCGAAGCGTTAAAACACCTCAATCAATTGCATCATCTGTTTCCCGGCAACAGCAGTACACTGGAGACCGTAGCCAAAATTTATATGAACCAAGGATTGTACCGGAAAGCGTTGGAGTATGGAACCGAAGCCGAAAAAATCAACCCGAACGATGATGATATCAAAGCCTTTTTGTCCTTGGTACTAATATATATAGAACCCGATAAAGCATGGGCAAAAATCCAAGAGATGCCATTGGATGTTCAATACGAAAAGGATTTGGCCAAACACATCCGGCAGTTGATTGACAAGATCCACAAAGGGGAACCGCTCCGCGGTTATTATGATTTTGTCCAATTAAATGATTTGAACAGCGACAAAAATAAATTGGACTTAATCAACATGGTTCTTAATAAATATCCGGATGGGAGCCGAAAGTATCGTACGTTGCTTTTGGACTATAAACGCCATTTGGAGAAGCGCAAAAATCAATGAAAAAGCGGGCGCCAACCTAGTCGAGCCCGGAATTCCGCTCAATAGTTCAACAAAATAAATGGAGGCTTAACGTAAAGCCTCCGAACACGCCCCTCATGCTGACCGGCATCTCCATCTTTCCTGCCGCCCCGCACAAAGGCAGCGCGCTCTTCTTTTTATCCCCAAACTGTATAAAGCCCCTCGTTTTATGTCTCCCATTGATCAAGCGCAACGGTGATTGTACCTGCGGTGTGAATGCTTTCCCGTTGAAACGCGGTCGTTTCAACGGGGNATGATTTTCCCACAATTAATGAATAATGAATACAGATGGGAGGCCTTGAAATGAACCATATCCTGTTTTTGATCATTAAATTCTTCGGCTGCGTCGTGGCGTTTACCATCGGGTTGGATCTGTTTTTTCCCGCGACCGTCACCGATATCCTTTCGTTCAGCATCCTTGTCACCGTCGTTTCGTATGTGGTGGGCGAACGGATCATCCTGCCGCGCTTCGGCCCGACCACCGCAACGATCGCCGATTTCCTGCTCGCTTATATGTCCGTTTGGATTTTCGGCAACATCTTATTGAACAACTACTTGCAAATCGCCTGGGGCAGCATTTTGTCGGCCGCCGTCATCGCCATCGTCGAATCTTTCGTCCACCGCTATGCGCTGCTTTACGATGAGACGAATCGGGCAAAAGAAAGGGAGAAACGGCGCACAGGGTATATTCGCACCCCCGAGTACGGCACCGAGTTCTCGGAGGAGACGGATTTGCCCGATAAAAATCTCTTCGATGAATAAAGGCGTCCTCCGCGGGACGCTCTCTTTTTTCGGTTCGTTCACCGCTCTTCAACGATCACTCGGTCCCCGTGGCTCATCGGCTGCGACACGACGAGAAATTCCAAGTCTCCGGATGTTTCGTTCATCATTTGATGCGGAACATTCGGAGGGATTTCCACGCCTTCCCAAGGGTGCAACGTTTGGCGTTCACCGTCGATTTCAATGGTCGCTACGCCTTTAAGGACGAAAAAAAATTGCCTCGCCCGCCCGTGATAATGGCGAACTTCACGGGTCCCGGGAGGCATTCGCTCTTGGATGACGCTTAACGCGTTTTGCTTGACGAGATGCCAACCGTCACAACCAGCTCCCCACTTATAATGTTCCGCTTTGCTTTTGTCGATTTTCACGGCTCCTCACCTTCCTTTCCTGTCTGCATTGCCAATGCTCATTATAAAAGCGGGAACGTCCCGCGCCAATGCCGATCCTTCGCCGCGAACACTCCTGAACCTGTCGCCCAATCATCCCATCATTCGCCGCGACGGCAACGGCGGGTCGCCGTACTGCAAACCATCCGGCCTGTTACAATTTTACTCCCATCTTTAGTAACCCGCCCTGTTTGTCGGGCGAAGCAATCGCAAAACACTTCCTCGAACACGCGTTTTATTTGCCTCGCCGGGTCTCGCTCTCGCGGCTTTCGGTGATCCGTCCGAAAAACCGCGCCGGGTTGGCGGGCGCCGCGGCAAAGACGACGAGTTTTTGTCCGAAATAGTTCGTGATCGTATAAAGCACGCTGCCTAAAAGAATGGCGATGTCGGCCGCGTGGCCGCTCACCGCATCGACGCGGCTGAACGCCCAGTTCGTGAGGCGTTCACCGAGATGGTACGAGATGACATAACAGACCAACACGACGAGGATAAAGCGAACGAAGCCGGCAAGCAAGGGGGTATCGCTCTTAAACGTAAAACGGCGGTTCAGCAGATAGCTTACCACCGCGCCCACGGAATTGCCAATAAAAGTGGACGCCCAGTAAGACCAGCCTGCGGCGTGATAAAAGAAAAACATGAGAAACCAACCGACGGCCGTGTTGACCACGCCGACCAGCAAAAAACGAATGACAGTGGGCGACACGCAGCCGTCACCTTCTCTCCGCGAGCTTCGTCGCTTGCACGCTTTTTCCCGCTCGGCCGGAATAGAGGTCCGTTTCAATTGAATAGCGCGGACGCCGTTTCGTTTCCTGATAAATTTTTCCGATGTATTCACCGATCAAGCCGACGCTCATCAACAATAATCCGCCGATAAACCAGATCGATATCATCATGGACGTCCAGCCGGAATCGGCGTGTCCGGTCAGTTTGCTGATCATGATGTAAACACCGGCCAAACTGCTGATCATAAACGAGAGAAAGCCGATCAACGTGATCATCCGAATCGGCACGACGCTGAAGGACGTAATGCCGTCAAAAGCAAAGGCGAGCATTTTTTTCAAAGGATATTTCGACGTCCCGGCAAAGCGCTCTTTCCGGTCATAATAAACGACGGCGGTCCGGAATCCGAGCTGCGCAACGACACCGCGGAGAAACAGGTTGACTTCCTTATAACGCGACAGTTCTTCAAGCGCCCGCTTGCTCATCAGGCGAAAATCGGCGTGATTGTAAACGAGATCGACGCCCATCCACTTCATCAGGCGATAAAAGCCTTGGGCGGTCAGCCTTTTAAAAGCCGTATCGGTTTCCCGTTTGTTGCGGACGCCGTAAACAATGTCATAGCCTTCCAAATACTTCAAAACGAAGTCGCGAATCGCGCCGACGTCGTCCTGCAAATCCGCATCGATGGAAATGACGCAATCCGATTTTTCCTTCGCGGTTTCCAAGCCCGCGATAAGTGCTTTTTGGTGGCCGAAATTGCGCGCGAGCTTAATCCCGGTCACATAGCGGTTCTGATCCATCAGCTTGTTGATAAGGATCCACGTCCGGTCTTGGCTGCCGTCATCGACAAAGAGAATTTTGCTTTCCGGCGCGATCAATTGTTCCTCGATGAGCGATTGCAAAACCGCCGTTAATTGCCGCGCGCTCTCCGGCAACACGTCTTCTTCGTTATAACAAGGAACGACGATGGTGAGCATCGGACGTTTCATCTTTTGGTCACCTCTTCCGTAGGTTTTTTGACTTTGTAAAGATAAATCTTCCAAGCCGCATGCGGATCATCAAAGGTCCTCATGAACTCGAGGCCGTCGTCGGCGGCGTTCAAGATCGGGACCGAAGAAAAGATATAGCGTCCGCCCATGTCATAGAGGACACGGGTATTGAGTTCGAGGTGATGGATCTTTTTCCGCGAATGCTTCTTGAATTGATAATGTTTTCCGAGTTCCGCCGAAAAGAGATAAACGCGGTTTCCCCATTGGTCGTAATACTCTTTAAGGGTCGGACTTTTGTCCAACTCCTTGGCGATGATTTTGCGGAATTGATGCTTATAGGATAAAGGATAAAAGTTGTTGTAAGTGTCCAGGGTATAAAAGCCGTTATACTGGGCGATCGCCGGATGCAACCCGATGCTGGCGACCCGATAGCTCGACAGCGGTTTGCCAATATACGATTTTATCTTGCGAAACTCGTCGACCGCGTAAAATTGCCTGACCGACGGCTGATGCATATAACGGTAGCGGATTTCTTCGTTATAGCCGCACAGCAAAAGGATTTGCAACGCAAGGCTGATCAAGGCCACCCGTTTCCACCATCCGCCCATGCGCATCAATATGGCGAGCCCGAGAGCGAAATTTAAATAGATGACGAGCGGGCGCAAAAAATGGTAACGGGCGAAATTAAAAGTCGTCAGCAAGTGAATGCGCGTCTTCAGCGGCTGCCAACCTTTGTAAAACCAAAACGCATACCACACCGACAAGACAAAGGAGAGCACGAACAAAAACACAAACAACCGCGCGTCGCGCCCGCGCTCCTTCTTGGCCAAGATGATGCCCAAAACGAGAAAGAGCACGGGCAGTATGACGAACGTGTGCAACGTCATATCATGAGTATGGCCAAACAAATAGTTTTTGAACGCAAGGCGAATGGTATGGGCCAAGCCCAATTTGGATGAGACAAACTCATCGCGGCTTGTCGGCTCTCCGCCGATGATGAGCGAGGCCACAACCCGGTATTCCACGGCGAAATACATGGCGGTCATCAAGACGATGCCCCATAAAAATGCGAGGTTCCAGCGGCGTTTTACGATGCCGTCATAAAGCCATAACAGGCCCATCGCACTCAAAAAGAAGAAAAACCCGAGCTCAAAACTGGAATAAAACGGAAGAAGGACGAGCACCGCCCAATCCTTCCACGTCGAAGCCCGCTTGCGGATGTTTAAAAAAGCCCATAACGCGAGCGGCATGCCCAAGGTGCTCAACATGCCGGACGGCCAAAACGGCGTCAAGGCGAAAGCCAAGGCGACGCCGACGCGGATCCACGACTGTTCCGCCGCCTTAATAAAATGGTCTTTCAACAGCAGGTACATGCCGATGAACGCAAAGACCCGGGTCAACGTTTGGCTTAAAGCGTACGCCACCATTGTGGGAAACAGCGCGTGCAGCCAAACAATGCCGCTGAATTCGGACCCCAGCGCATTGCGCGAAAGTTCCCCGTTGATGATTTGGGGAATGTGGCTGTCGAGGGGTCCGAACAATTCACCGCTGCGGACCAAAACTTTATACCAAGCGATGTTGGAATCCAAATTGTCGTGGACGCGAATGTGCGCGTCCTCACCCAAAATGTAAAGCGGGGACAGATAAATGCTCAAGATCGCCACCGCGATCACGATCGGCCAAAAATCACGGTGATGTGTCGTTCTTTTTAATCTCTCTTTCAAAGCCTAACCACCATCCTCAAGAACACCCATGCTTAAAATTTAACGGCGGGCCGGCGGGCGCTGCCGGCTTTTGTAAAAGAAACAGCCCGATAAAAGCTGGAATCCATGAACGGCTGACCGGCCGCACCGCTTGAATTTGCGATGCCGGCACCATAACAGTTCCATAGTTTCCATAAACACCGCAGAAAAAACCTTTTGCCTTTCGTTATAAAGCCAAGGTTGACCAAAAGCGGCGATTCGGAAAGGCAGACGCGCGTTCAAGACATGCCGGGCATTCGCTCTTTTTTAAAGCCGCTCGGTTCACCACTTATTAAGACGGGACACAACGGAAAAAAGTTCATCATGATGCGGAAAACATGGATGGTCGACCCGGGCGGTGTCGCCTATGCCTCGGACAGACGGCCGTTTTAGACGTTGAAGCAACCAAAAAACCGTTCTGCCTCCCCACACCCGGTGGTTTGCGGAACGGTTTTCGGCCGGCCGCTTCAATCTTAAAAAACCATCACAGCGACCGTCTAAATCATTAGCCACACGAAATTCAAGCCGATTTCTTGGGTTTGACTTTATCGTAGAAATAGACAACCATCCACCCCGTAGCCAACCACATCAGTCCCAACAGCAAAAATCCGCCCAGAAACGGAATATTTAAGAAACCGACCAAGATGATCGCGCCGCAGAGCACAGGATACAACGCCGCCCGTTGCTCATGCCCCGCCCACTTTTTCCCCACTTTTTCGGCCACAGTGGAGAACGTGACGAAGAAAAAGACGAGCCACAGGATGAACAACAGGACGGCAAAGACGAGACCGATGACGCTAACGGCCAAGAATAAAAACAAAATCAGCAAAAGCAGGCCGGTGACGAGGCCGATCGCCGCGAGCCGGAACGGCGAACGTCCAAAGCCGATCGGCTCCGGCGACCGTCTTTTCGACAACGCCAGACGGGTCAAAACCGCGAACACGATGAGCAACAGGCTGACAGCCAGGCGTAGCGCCCAGCCGGCCACCAACAGAATCGCCGCGATCAAAAAACCGATGGTCGCCCCGTTGCCAAACTTAATATTCAACACTTCATCCGACACGTTCGCGCCGTCTTGCTGCTTGATGATGCCGCCGATGACCAAAACGACATCGCCGATGCGGGCGTTTTTTTCGATCGTCAAATCTCCGTCGATGACGATCACGCTGCCCCTCACCGTGCCCTTGACGACGGCGTCATTTCCGAAAACGATGAGATTGTCGATGCTTTGCCCACTGGTGACGGCCACATCGCGGTCCATGATGATTTCCTCACCCGCCGCCAGCGCCGGCCGGACCGCCGCCGCAAACAAGATGAGCATGATAAACAAGGCCGCCACGATCCAACGCTGTTTCATGACAACTCTCCCTTCTTAACCCCTGTTGCCGTTAGCAGGCGCCAGAGGAGCCAAAGCGCGACGATGATGAAGCAGACCGCTCCTGCGTAAAAAATGATGGGCAAATAGGGCAAGGCGCCGGCGACGACGGCCGCCGCCCGCAATAACGTCATGCCGATCATGACGAACAAGGACGCCAATTTCATCACGGTATATAGGACGGGGTACGTTCCCGCTACAAAAACAGACAGCATCACCAAGGTGAGAAAGCCGGCCATTACCGCGAAGCGGCGGTTGATGAACGGGGGAATATCCGCTTCGTTGATCCGGGACATGACGGAAGCCGGGAAACCGGACGGAAGATCGAACGCGTTGTAAAGCGAAAACAGTCCGTTTTTGACCGCTTTTAATTCGTCAAAGGCTTCCCTGCATTCTTTGCACGACTCTAAATGCGCCGCGATCCGTTCGGCCTCCTCATCGCTCGCTTCCTGATCCAAATAAGCCGACAAGAGCGATTTGACGTGCTCATCCATTTTTTTCACCACCCAAGAGAGCCTTTCTCATTTCCCAGCGCGCCGTTGAAATCCGGGATTTGACCGTTCCCAACGGAATATTCATAATCTCGGCGATTTCTTTATATGAAAATCCTTGGATATCGCATAAAATCAAAGCCTCACGGTGGGCGGGAGACAACGTTTGCAAGGCTTCCCTCAGCGCCAAATTCAATTGCACGTTTTCGATCGTCTCGCGCAGTTGGGGCAAATTTTCGTTTTCCGGAACGGTTTTTCGTTTTTTCTTCTTTTTCAAATGGTCGTAACACAAATTGGACACCATCCTTGTCAGCCATGACGCAAAAGCGTACTCGTTTTCCAGCTTCGGCAGTGCGTAAAACGCTTTAACGAACGCCTCTTGGGCGATATCCTCGGCATCCATGCGATCATCGACCATGGCCAAGGCATGGCGAAAAACCGGTCCCTGGTATCTCTTTATAAGTTCGGCGAACGCTTCTTGATCCCCATTTTTCGCCTTATGTACAAGCCGATAAAGTTCTCGGTCCACACCTCTATGCCTCCGCCCAATAATCGTTCTAATTAGAAGGACTGCCGTTCCCCATGAAAGGTTCATTCCGCCTCATTTTTTCCGAACGGGCGCCAAAATAAAAACGTGGCGGAATGATGGCCTCCATCACCGGCCAGAGGCGCGGCCGCCCGACCCCATGCGCCGCCGAATGGGGTCCCGCCAAAAGATGGAAAATGGCACATCGGCGATGAAATCCATTGGAGTTGCGGATGGAGCGGCCGAGCAACGACGGCGCGCTCGCGATCCAAACAGAGACGCGCTTTCCGAGGCCCCCTCCCTATTAAACGCATCCGCCGATCCGCCCATAGGTACCTTCGCGATCCGTGGCCAGTCAGTCCAAAGGCTCTCCATCGATGCGCGGCGCGGGTTAAACATGATCTGACAGACTTCGTGAACCATTTTCCTATAATGACCGTCTTTTCAGGTAAAACGAGTTTGCCAGAAGAAGGTGCAATCATGTCAACAGGCGACCATAAAGATACCGTTTTGATCTTCACGAATCGATTCGGCGAAGGACACCGGCAAGCCGCCATCGCCATCCAAGCGGCCATTCGGCAGCGCCTTCCGGAAGCTCTACCTATCATTATAGAATTGGAAAAAGCGTCGCACCCGTTTTTCGGATATATCGCCCATCAACTTTTTATCGGAAGCATGCGTAAATTTCCGAAGGTCTATGATTATTTTTACGAGAAAACGCGGAGGAAAAACACGTTTTCCGCCTTGCTGAAAGAATTCAACCGGATGGGGCTCAGCACGTTGCTCGACACCATCGAAGCGATGCATCCGTCCATCATCGTCGCGACGGACCCCGTCTCGGCAGGCATGGTTTCCGTTCTTAAGAAAAGAAACATCCTGGACATCCCGTTGACGACCGTCGTCACCGATCACGCCGTTCACAGCTATTGGATCAATCCGCGCACCGACCGCTATCTCGTCGGTTCGGAAGAGGTGCGGAAGGGATTGGCGGCGCTCGGCGTCCGGGAAGATCTCATCGACGTGACCGGCATCCCGATCCATCCCAAATTTTTGAAAACTTACAACCGCGCGGCTTTGATGGAAAAATACGGATTACAACCGGGCGTTCCGACGTTGATTTTCACGGGCGGAGGGTACGGCCTGATGGATGGCAACCATTCGCTCGTGCATTTGGTGGATCAACTGCCCCTCTCATTACAAACCGTCATCGTTTGCGGCCATAACAAGCCCCTCTTCCGCCGGTTGTCGGAACAGGCGAAGCGGGCCCAACATCGGTTTTTGATCATCGGCTACACGGAACACATGGAAGAACTCATGGCGGTCGCCGACGTCATGGTGACCAAGGCGGGCGGTTTGACCACGGCAGAAGCGCTCGCCGTCACGCTTCCGATGATCGTCTACCCTTCCTTCGGAGGGCACGAGCAAGAAAACCTGCAATATCTGCTCAAGAGCCGATCCGCCCTTTTGGCCGACAATCCCAACCAATTGTTGGAGCACATCGTGCAATTGTTGACCGATGCCCGCTTGCGCCAGGAATTGATCCATAACATGAAAGCGATCCGGCGCCACTTATCGGCGTTTGCGGCCGCCGAAGCGATCCGGTCGGAGCTGGCGAGGCACGCCAAGCACCGCAGCGAACCGTTGCTTCAATACTCATGATTGCGCCGAGCCTTGACAGCGGATGTGGCCGGACCCATCCAAAAACCCCCGATGCCAACAGCCATCGGGGGTTCTTTTTCGTTTTCTGGATGAAAGCGATGCGTTGTCTCCGGCAATTATTCTTTCGGCGCGATCATGTCCTCGGGACGAACGAGCCGGTCGAATTCTTCCGCCGTCAAAATGCCCGTTTTAACAGCGGCTTCTTTTAAGGTGATCCCTTCTTTATGAGCGGTTTTCGCGATGGTCGCCGCCTTTTCGTACCCGATGTGTGGGTTGAGCGCGGTGACGAGCATCAGCGAGTTGTGCAAGTATTCATCGATTTTTTCCCGATTCGGTTCAATGCCGACCGCGCAATGATCGTTGAACGAAATCATCGCGTCGGCCAGAAGCTTCGCCGATTGCAAGAAATTGTAGGCGATGACGGGCTTGAACACGTTCAATTCGAAATTGCCTTGGCTGGCGGCAAAACCGATTGCCGCATCATTGCCCATGACTTGCACGGCGACCATGGTGACCGCTTCCGATTGCGTCGGGTTGACTTTGCCCGGCATGATCGAACTGCCCGGTTCATTCGCCGGAATCGTCAATTCTCCGATGCCGCAGCGCGGACCGCTCGCCAGCCAGCGGACGTCGTTGGCGATCTTCATCAGATCGGCGGCCAACGCCCGCAATACGCCGTGGACGACTGCGATTTGGTCGTGGCTGGTCAGAGCGTGGAATTTATTGTCGGAGGTTTTGAAGGATTTGCCGGTCATTTTCGAAATTTCTTCCGCCACCATCCGGCCGAATTCGGGATGGGCGTTCAACCCGGTGCCGACCGCCGTGCCGCCGATCGCCAGTTCGCGAATATAATCCGTCGCTTCGACGAGCATCGCTTCCGATTTTTCCAACATCGCGTACCAGCCGCTGATTTCCTGTCCGAGCGTGAGCGGCGTCGCGTCTTGCAAATGCGTGCGCCCGATCTTGATGATATCTTTATAGGCTTCCGATTTTTCTTTCAACGTCGCTTTCAGTTTCCGTAACGCCGGCAGCACCGTGTCTTCCACCGCGGTGACGGCGGCGATGTGGAGCGCGGTCGGGAACGTGTCGTTTGAGCTTTGCGATTTGTTGACGTCATCGTTCGGATGGACGCGCTTGTCAATGCCTTTGTCTTTTAAAATTTGATTCGCGCGGTTGGCGATCACTTCGTTGACGTTCATGTTGGACTGCGTCCCGCTGCCGGTTTGCCAAACGACGAGGGGGAAGTGCTCGTCCCACCGTCCTTCTATGACTTCCTCGGCGGCTTGGATGATCGCATCGGCTTTGTCTTCGTCAAGTTTGCCGAGCTGTTTATTGGCGAGCGCGGCGCCTTTTTTTAATACGGCAAAAGCCCGGATGATTTCGATCGGCATCTTTTCCCAACCGATTTTAAAATTGTTGAAACTGCGTTGCGTTTGGGCAGCCCAGAGCTTGTCGGCCGGCACTTTGACTTCGCCGAGCGTGTCGTGTTCAATTCTATATTCCATGATGCCATCCTCCCTGAAAAAATTGGGTCTTGTAACCGTTTTTTTATCCCCTTCCATTATAACAAAAACGCCGGAAGCGGGAATCACAACCGCTGACCGACGCCAGGATGAAATCTTAATGCGGATATTTTGTTTGAGCGGATCACAGGGCAACGCGTTCGGCGCGCTCCGCTGAACGCATCGGCTTAAAATCAGCGTTTGCCCATCATCAACGCCAGCTTGATCAAAGCGAAGCCGATGAGGCTGTAGATCATGAGAGCGAACAAGGCCGACAATTCGAGCACGTAGTCGTCCTGAATGCGAACGGGACGAAACATCCCGGCAAAAGGGGCCAGCAACGGGCGGTTGACCGCCGCAATAAAGCGCACGAAGGGCACTTCCCTAGCCCCGAACAGGCGCAAAACGATGTAAAGGCCGATGAGAGCCTGGACGACGTTCATCAAGATATTTAAAACATTGGCAAGCCAAAAACGCCTTTCAACCATCTTAATTTCCTTCTCCTTTGGTCTGACGCTTTGCGTGATGCGGGAATAAAAGCGAGCGCATGGCTGGCGGTTTATTTTCCGGTTCGACAGGCGGCAATGCCTGGCCCGCCAAACGCGTTGCCATCGGTATCATCGACGGCTCATCTTCCGAAAATCGCTTTATTTTCCAGAAAGAAAAACCAAAATTCTAGGTTTATTGTTCACGAAACGTTCGATTTCATGCAGATGGGGGCCATTTTAGTGGCGGTGGTGGAACCGGGCAAACGGCTTCCATGGAAGCGCACGGACGGCCCCGTGCCAACCGCGCCAACATAAGTCTGCTTTGACGATCCGGCCGCCGCGGCGAACTTTGTCCTCCATATCCATGCCGCCTTGGAAAGGCATAAAAAAATTCGGAGTACATCGCCGACCGCTTTTGATAAAGAGAATGCCAAAAGCGATTGGCTGTACTCCGAAAAAATCGGTGCTGTTAAAAAGCTTTTAAAGGTCTTTTATTTCAAGCGCTTTTCCAGCTCCGCTTTTTCTTTTTCAAAACCCGGTTTGCCCAACAGCGCGAACATGTTTTTCTTGTAGGCTTCGACGCCGGGTTGGTCGAACGGGTTCACGCCGAGGAGATAGCCGCTCAGCGCGCACGCTTTTTCAAAGAAGTAGACGAGATAGCCGAAGTGGTACGGCGTCAATTCGGGGATCGTGACGATCAAGTTCGGCACGCCGCCGTCCGTGTGAGCGAGGACGGTGCCTTCCATCGCTTTTTTGTTGACGAAATCCATCGTTTTCCCCGCTAAGTAATTGAGATTGTCCAGGTTGCCTTCCTCTTCTTGAATGACGATGTCACGCCGCGGTTTCTCGACCTTCAAAACCGTTTCAAACAAATGGCGCCGGCCCTCTTGGACGTATTGGCCGAGGGAATGAAGATCGGTCGAAAAATCGGCCGAGGCCGGATAAAGCCCCTTATGGTCTTTCCCTTCGCTTTCCCCGAAGAGTTGCTTCCACCATTCCGCAAAATAGTGAAGCCCGGGCTCGTAGTTCACGAGCAATTCGATCGCTTTGCCTTTGTTATATAAAATGTTGCGGCACGCGGCGTATTGGTAGGCGGGGTTTTGCATCAAATCCGGCGTGGCGAAATCGGCCTGCGCCGCGCGCGCGCCTTCCATCATCGCGTCGATGTCGACGCCGCTGACCGCAATCGGCAACAATCCGACCGCGGTTAAGACGGAATAACGGCCGCCGACGTCATCCGGAATGACGAACGTTTCATAGCCTTCTTCGTCGCTCAACGTTTTAAGCGCGCCTTTCGCGCGGTCGGTCGTCGCGTAAATCCGTTTGCGCGCTTCCTCTTTTCCGTACTTTTCTTCAAGGAACGCCCGGAAAATGCGGAAAGCAATGGCGGGCTCCGTCGTCGTGCCGGATTTTGAGATGACGTTGACCGACACGTCTTTATCCTTCAACACATCCAACAGATCCTGGGTGTAGGTCGGGCTGATCGAATTGCCGACGAAGAAGATTTGCGGCGTTTTTCTTTCATTTTTTGTCAATAAATTGTAGAAGCTGTGGTTGAGCATTTCGATGGCCGCGCGCGCGCCCAAGTATGAGCCGCCGATCCCGATGACGACGAGCACGTCAGAATCCGCTTGAATCTTCGCGGCCGCTTTTTTGATGCGGCTGAATTCTTCTTTATCATAATGAGTCGGCCATTCGAGCCAACCGAGAAAATCGTTTCCGGCGCCCGAGCGGTTATGTAGCCGATGGTGCGCTTCTGCAACGGCTCCGGCCATGTACGACAATTCGCGCTCAGATAAGAAAGGCGCCGCGGCGCGATAGTCAAACGTCAACTTTTCCATTTTACTGCCCCCATTTTACCAGTGTTCATCCGTTCACCAGATGGAGAAAGGCCGTCCGGCCCTTACTTTTTTAATGGTAAACAAACGCCTATGGCAAATCAAGAAACGGGCGGTTTGTCATGCTCCGCCCGTTTGTGACCCATGTCATTGAAACAGCGATTCATCTTTTCCGGCGAAGGCGCTTTGTTTACGGCGTGGCGTTCAAACGAGGCTGCCGGTTCCCCGCAGGATTACAGCGCCGCCCGATAAATCGCCACGACGTCGTCCCGGTTCAAGGTGACGAAATTGCCGAAGTTGCCTTTGGCCATCGCGCGGTCCGCCATGATGTCGATTTGATCGGCACCTATGCCGTAGTCCGAGAGGCGGGAGGGGGCACCGAGGGACGTCCAAAAATCGCTGAGGCGCTGAATGCCTTCCAACGCGACGTCGCGGTCGCTTTTGCCGCGGGGATCCACTTTGAAANCCCGCACCGCGAGCCGTTTCGTTTTTTCCAACCCTTCATCCAAAGTATGCCGCAACCAATGCGGGAATAAAATGGCGAGCCCGCCGCCGTGGGGAATGTCGTGAACGGCCGAGACCGCGTGTTCCAAATTGTGCGTCGCCCAGTCGCCGCGCGTGCCCATGCTTATGACGTGGTTGAGGGCCATCGTTCCGCAATACATGATCGTCTCGCGGTATTCGTAATTGTACAGATCGTTCACCAATTTCGGCGCGGTCTCGATCACCGTCTCTAGCACCGCTTCGCACATGCGTTCTTGAAGCGGAGCGTTGGGGGAACGGAAATAATATTGTTCCAAGACGTGGCTCATCATGTCGACGATGCCGTAGACGGTTTGATCTTTCGGCACCGTATACGTGTTTTCGGGATCGAGGATCGAAAACTTCGGATACAAGAGCGGCGAACCCCATCCGTATTTTTCACGGGTTTCCCAATTCGTGATCACAGCGCCGGAGTTCATTTCCGAACCCGTCGCCGCCAGCGTCAAAACGGTGCCGAGCGGAAGCGCTTGTTCCGGCTTGGCCTTTTTTGTGACGAGATCCCAAGGATCGCCGTCGTACAAAGCCGCGGCGGCAATCGTCTTCGCGCAGTCGATGACGCTTCCGCCGCCGACGGCGAGCACGAATTCAACGCCTTCCTTTTTACAGATGTCGGCGCCTTTACGCACGCTGGAAATCCGCGGGTTCGGCTCCACGCCGGCCAACTCGTACACTTCGCAGCCGGCGGCTTTCAGCTCCGCCATCACTTTATCGTATATGCCGTTTCTCTTGATGCTGCCCCCGCCGTAGACCAAAAGCACCTTTTTTCCGTATTTGGGGACTTCCGTGAGCAAAGCTTCCATTTGCCCTTTGCCGAAAATAAGTTTCGTCGGGTTCTGAAATACAAAATTTTCCATCCTTTATCGCTCCCTCCATGTCTCCTTGCTTCGCCCGAGTGGCGCCATCGGTTTTACGGCCCACCGCGCACGCCGGTTCGGCCGCCTGCCCGCTTATGCCGGCCACGCGCACAGACTTTGAACGACGGCGGATGTCCATATGAAGCACCGTCAGCCGTCCTTGACCGTTATGTATCATCCAAGCGGTGGGCTCTCTCGTGAAGGACGCCGGATCGGCGACGCCGCCACCCGTCAGCGTTTCCTCTCCGCTTCCATCATAAATGATCTTTTGGCAGGCTTCACGTATTTTACCTCGGCACATTCGCCTGAATAGTATGTGAGGGGTTCTGGCAAGATATGAAAAGAAAACATTTTGGAAGTACAAAGGAGGTTGATCCCGTGAGCGGATTACAACGGACCGCTTTGGCTCTCGTCATTATCGGCGGCATTAATTGGGGTCTCATGGGCTTTTTTCAATACGACATTATCGGCGCGATCTTCGGCGGCCAAGGATCCGCATTGTCGCGAATCCTTTACGGCATCGTCGGCATCGCCGCGCTGTATTGCTTAACCTTGCTTTTCAAGCCCAACGAAGCCTTTGCCGGCGAAACGGAACCGACGAGTTGAAGTTTTCCCAACATAAAAAGAGGGGTCCCGCTCCTGCGCGACGGGACGCCCTCTTTCTTTATTTTTTCAATCGTTTGTTTAGCTGGGCTTGTTTTTCGTTGGATTCTTTCAGCCACTCTTTCAGCTTTTGCTCGAGCGTGTTGAATCCTTTATCGCCGCTGCGGCTGCGGCCGCGATGCCCCGATCGGCGCGGCCGTTCCGGTTCGGGTTGCGCCTGCCGGATGGAAAGCGAAATTTTCCCCGCTTCTCCGTCAATCTTTGTCACTTTGACTTTGACGGTATCGCCAACGGCAAGTACATCATGAATGTCTTTCACGTAGTCGTGGGAAACTTCGGATATGTGAACGAGACCTTGATGTTCATCGTCGATCGCGACAAAGGCGCCGAACGGCTTGATGCCCGTCACCTTTCCTTCAATGATGTCCCCGACCTTCAATTGATCAAGCATGAAAACAACTCCTAGATATTTTTTAACTTATAAATTATACCACATTTTATCCGAAAATGAAAGCATCGAACTCACCGGCGGAAAAAACGGTTCAGCGGATGCGGCTTAGGCAAACGGGCGAACGCCGCTTCGCACGGATCCGTGATTCACGGGTCCGCGCGCCATCACGAGCGAACGGCCGCCGCTCCGTTGTCGATTTGAATGGTTTTTTCGATGTAAATTTGATGCCACAGCATGAAAACCAAAATTGTCCACAGCTTGCGGCTGTTGTCGCGATAACCTGCCCGATGTTCGTCAAGCAGCTTGTAGACGTAAGATTTGTTGATCCATTCGTCGGTTTGGCTGTCCCGGATGATATTTCTCGCCCAATCGTAGAGTGTATCCCGCAGCCAGACGCGAATGGGGACGGGGAAGCCGAGTTTCTTCCTGAACAAAATCGAGTCGGGGACAATGCCGCGCATCGCTTCGCGGAGCGCAAATTTCGTCGTCTGGTTGGCCGTTTTCAGTTCGGGCGCCAGTTCCGCGGCCACTTTAAAGACCTCTTTATCCAAAAACGGCACGCGCAGCTCAAGCGAATGGGCCATCGTCATCCGGTCCGCCTTGACGAGGATGTCCCCTCTCAGCCACGTATGCAAGTCGACGTATTGCATTTTTTCCACTTCGCTGTAATCCGAAGCTTCGCGGTACAAGTCGCGCGTGACATCCGTAAAAGCTTCATCGTCGCGGTGATGCTTCATCACCAGCCGTTTTTCTTCTTCATCGAAGATAAACGCGTTGCCGATATACCGCTCCTCGATCGGCGTACAACCGCGGATGATGTAGCTTCTTCCTTTCATCGTTTCCGGCAGTTTCTCGGCCACGGCTTTCATCCACTTCTTCACGGGATCCGGCACTTTTTTGAACCACTTGAGATCAAGGGGTTCGCGATAAATGTTGTAGCCGCCGAAGAGTTCGTCGGCGCCCTCACCGGAGAGGACAACCTTCACGTGTTTCGCCGCTTCTTTGGCGACAAAATAAAGCGGGACGGCCGCGGGGTCGGCGACGGGATCGTCCATGTGCCAGACGATTCTCGGCAGTTCCTTGACGAAGGCTTCCGGCGTGACGACCGTATGAATGTTTTCCACACCCAATTTTTCCGCCGTATCTTTGGCAATGTCGATTTCGTTGTAGCCTTCGCTTTCAAAGCCGACCGTAAAGGTGAGAATGCCCGGGTGAAATTCTTTGGCCAAAGCGACGATGCTCGTCGAGTCGATGCCGCTCGACAAAAACGCGCCGACCGGCACGTCGCTGCGCATGTGGATTTTTACCGATTCGCGCAACACGTCGCGGATCGCCCGGCTCGCTTCATCCAAGTTTTGTTGGACCGGACGGAAGGCCGGTTGCCAATACGGGCGGATTTCGATCGGTTCGCCGACCTTTTTAATTAAATAATGCCCCGGGGTCAGCCGCTTGATGTTTTCGGCCATCGTCTCGGGTTCGGGAACGAATTGGAACGTCAAGTAATGTTGCAGCGCTTTGCGGGCGACCGGTGCAGGATCGGCACCGATCAAAAGGCTTTTCTTCTCCGAAGCGAAAAACAGGCCGTCGGCCGTTTCCATATAATAAAACGGCTTGATGCCAAACGGATCGCGCGCGGCAAAAATCGTTTTTTCGACCTTATCCCAGATGACGAAGCCGAACATCCCGCGCAAGTCTTTGACGGCTTCCGGACCTTTCGCGGCGTACAAAGCGACGATGACCTCCGTGTCCGAAGTCGTCTTAAAGGACATACCGGCTTTGACAAGCTCTTCGCGCAGTTCGACATAGTTGTAAATTTCGCCGTTAAAAATGATGTGAAAGCGGTCGTCTTCATAGGAGAGAGGCTGATGGCCGCCTTCCAGGTCGATGATGGACAAGCGGCGGAAGCCGAACTGTATCGTGTCGTCCGTGTAAAATCCCGCGTCATCCGGCCCCCGGTGCGTGATGATGTTCGTCCTTTCAACCATTTGGTTTTGTTTATGGTTATTGGGTTCCAACAATCTATTTGAAATAAATCCGACAAAACCGCACACTGTTGAGAAACTCCTTTCTATAGGTGAAGCAAACAACGCCGTTCACGCCTGAATGATCTATGTATAGGGTACTCGAAACCGTCTTTTATCATGATCGAACGATACCGCTCGTAAAATCAAACTGCCTCACTTAGTGTACCACTCTCTTTTTTTATTGCCTAGTCTTAAACCCGCTGAAGGCATCTGACAAAGACGGTAAACGTTGGTTCACAAGTCTGTCCCCTCCCTTATTATTTTACTCACTCGAATAAAGTTCGTCCGACTTTCTGCCTATTGGACGGTCGTTTCCGCCTTATGAAGCCAAAAAAAAGAGGCGGTTTGGTTTCATGTTCCGCCATGACGTGGTCGATTCGACGGCCTTCTTGATCACCACCGGGCATCGGGCAGGCGGAGAGGCAGCCGCCATCCGTAAGGCTTCCGTCCGGAGCTTTTTCCCTCGATCAGCGAATCCGGAGATTCGGACGGCCGGGCCGTTCCCGATGACCAATGGGCCGTGTCGCTTGAATGTATCGCATCATTTTAATTGACAACGGTGAACAGATCTTCGATGTCGACATGCAGGATTTGCGCGATCAATGCGAGTTGTTCTGCCGTGATCTTCGTGCGGCCGATTTCCAAATAATAATAGCCGTTCGGGCTCTGATAGCCCAAAAGCCGCGACATTTCTTCCAATGACATGCGCGCTTTACGGAGCTGCTTTAATTTCTTTAAATCGACGGTCTTTTTCGGCAATCCGTTCACCTCCCCTATAATCTTTTCCATTATGGTAACACAGGCGACAAAAAATGACCACCTTTTTCCATGATTCGCGTAAGATTTTTCCTTTCCGGTAATTACCGATGTGGTAAGAGCCGTTTCATGATAAAATGCTTTTAACATTTAGCGGGAGTGGATCGACCGGTTATGGGAACCTCTTTAGGTGAGCGAATCCGCCATTTGCGAGAACGAAAAAATTTATCCCAAAGGCGTTTAGCCGATGCGCTGATGATTTCCAACGTCCAGCTTTCCCGCTACGAATCGGGTTCTCGGACGCCGGATCCGGAGTTGATCGCCCGCATTGCCAAGTATTTCAACGTTTCATCCGATTATTTGCTCGGGATAAAAGACACGGTTCATGAATCCGCCGAAAATTATTTAAAAGACGAAGACCTCGCTTTATTGAAACAGATCAAAAAGATCAACGGCATGGAAGCTTTCATCCGCGAATTGGTGGCGAACACCAAAGATTACCAAAAAATCAAAAAGATATGGGAGATTATCAAATCGCCGTAAGTGCGACCGCCCCGACTCACCGGGGCGGTCGTTTTATCATGATGCGCGGCGCTCCCGTGCGCACGCGTTGGCGCACTTCCCGTTTGGCCGCCTCTTTTGTTAACAATTTTTATATTAAAGTTGACAATTGAGGTTTGATCGCTTACGCTTAGTAGCGATGAGAGGTGATTTCATGAAAATCAAAACCGTAGATCTCGTGCTGGCGGCTGTCTACGCCGCGCTCATGGCCATCGGCGCCAATATCGCCGCCTTTCTTCCGCCCGTTCAAGGCGTCCCGTTAACCTTTCAGACGTTGGTGGCCATTCTCGCCGGCGCAACGCTCGGTTCCCGAATCGGCGCTCTTTCCATGATCGTCTATACCTTAATCGGCCTCGCGGGCGTTCCGGTCTTTGCCGGCTTTTCCGGCGGTCCCGGCACCATCATGAGCCAGACATTCGGCTTTATCCTGTCCTTTATCCTGACTGCTTACGCCGTCGGAAAAATCGTCGAACGCCGCGAACATCCGAACCTCTCGGCGTTTTTGCTCGCCGGTGTCGTCGGACTCGCCGCCAACTACATCACGGGGACGCTCTACATGTACTTCAGTTTAAAACTTTGGATCAACGCGCCGATGACCTATGGCGCCATTTGGGTGGCGATGATTCCGTTTCTCGTGAAGGACATCATTTTGACCTTCGCGACCGTCCTGATCGCGCCGCAAATCAAAGGCCGCCTGGACGCCGTGCGGAGAAAGCAGCCCATGCCCGTCGGCGGGAATCCCTCTTCCCGCTCCAATCCTTAACAAAACGCGCAATATAAAGCATTCAAGCCACGGATTCATCGTCCATGAAACCATTGAAATGAGGCCGGCCCCGACGATCGGGGTCGGCCTCATCTTTCATGATTTGTATCGCTCACTCACAAAGGTTCACGCGCGCTGCCCCGCACCGGCTGGACGACACGCGTGCCGCTTCGCCCTGGTCAAACCGAACTTTAAATCTCAACGGCATCGGTTTGCTTCATTTGCAAAGCGTCCGAACCGTTTAACCGGTTCATGGTCGCTTCATCCAGCGATCCGCCGCCTTTTTGAATCACGTAAACGACGGTCTTGCGCTTGCCCCATTCTCCGTAAACGGCTTGCACCGACGGATAATAGAGATCCAATTTATTGCCCCGAATCGCCGAACCGGTATCGGCGACGACCCCGTAGCCGTATCCTGGAATGTAGAGAATCGTCCCGATCGGAAAAACAGTGGTGTCCGCGGCAATCGTCGAATAGAGGTCCCGGCGGACGCGAACGCCGCTGTATGTGATGCCGTAATCCGGATCGGCGGGCGTTTTTCCCGTGGATTCCACACCGGCGGTATATCCGGTCGCGATGACTTCTTGCGTCGGGTATTGATTGAAATCGGGCAGCGAGACGCGTCGGAACGCCTGTTGAGCCAAGCTTTGAACAAACGGTGAATCTTGGTCCAACGCCATCATGCCACCGTCAAGGGTGGTCTCTTCCCGCTTTAAATCATGAAAACTTTGGGCACCGGTCGCTCGATGGCCCGAAAACCATCGAAAGAGTTCGGCGGGCGCGATGCCGGAGACGGCATGCCACGTCGAATACAGCGCGTACAGACATAAAAAAGCCAACGTCACGCGCCTCACCACCGTTTTGGTCGTTTGCAACTCCGTTCACTCTCCTCCGGTCTATTTTTTTCCAGACCGGAGCGCAATTATACATGAACGGCAGAAACGATGATAAGGGCGGAACGAAGGCTGTCCAACACATGGCGAATCGATTGAAGCGATTCTGCAAGCGGAAACATTTTTTCGCAAAGCGCTTAAAACATTCGATAACCTTTGGACCTTAATATCTTAATGGTGACGGCTGCCGCGATCGTCCCGATCAAGCCCGCGGAAAGGACGACAAGATCCGTCGGGGCAAGCGACGCCAGACGGTTCAGCACTTCGGTGAACGTTTTATGCGGCTCGGTGAAATATTTCAATGTGGAGACGCGATCGATCATCAGAATGACGATCACCGGATAAAGGAGCGGCACGAGCCACGTCGTTTTCAATAACATGTTAACGATAAAGCCGACGCCGAAAAACAAAACGGCAAACAACAAAATGGATATCAAAAACTGGGGCAGTGATAGCGTCATCTCCGGACCTCCGTTTCACCGCTAGTGTACTTGAAATACCAAGGGGGAGTCAACGCTTAATATCGGACGCCTTACCGACGAGGAGCCGTGACTTAAACAAAAAAAACCCCATCGAGGATGGGGAAGGGATCATGTCATTATGAGGCCTTTCCTGTTCCTAAACAACGTCCGCACGTTTCCGAACCGCCGAGGAGCAACTGAAAATAGCCTTTTCCTTCGCAATAAGGACACAATTTCTTTTTGTCGGACGCATCCCTCACGAACAGCACTCCCTTTCGAAGATTTCTGATAATATTAACAGGTTTTGCGGCTTTTGAAAAGGGGCGTTCCTGCCCCCTTACCCTCATGTAAGCGAATACAAACGAAAATTCCGCGTTTTCATTCATTTTATTCTTTATTCTCGCCGCAATCGGTGTAAACGATTCACGCGCACAGCCCCCTGCGCTTCCATCCACCGGAAAATATCGGAAACGATGGCCTCGTTACTCATTATCGGAATGCTCCCATGCTCCCTTTTCTTACAGCGTTACCGCTGATTCATGCTTGAAGCGATGGCGTTCCCGCCGGAACTCATATGCCCCACGAATGAATCCCCGTTGTCCTTCGGCAGGCGCAAGCATTCGCCCGCCCTGTCGTGGATCAGCCGTCTAAATGCCTGTTGCTGTCGTGAGAGATGTAAAAAAGTTTAAAATATAGTTAATAAATGACACTCGTGTCGTTATAATTAAAAACGACACGAGTGTCATTTTTTTGAAAAGGAGAATCCTCGTGAATCGAAACCTTTTTCGACTTAAAGGCTATTTGCCGCTTCTGGCCGCGCAGATCGTTTCAAATTTGGGCGACTGGCTCGACATCCTTGCGCTCATGGCCTTGATCGGACTAAAATGGGAAGCCTCTCCCATTGCCATGGCCGTCGCCATGTTGTGCCTTGCCGGCCCCTCCATGGTCCTTGGCTCCATTGCGGGCGTCGCAGCTGACCGTTTGAACCGAAAAGCGCTGATGATCCTGGCCGATATTTTTAGGGCCATAACGGTCATCGGCATCGTTGTCTCCACACACTTATGGCAGGTTTATCTTTTATTAATCGTCAAATCGTGTTTCTCCGTAATTTTCTCACCTGCTGAGAGCGGTAAAATGAAAGAGATCGTTCCGAATGCGCTCATTCAATCGGCTGTGGTCACAAGGGAGCTTGTGAATAACGGCGCAAAAATCGTCGGTCCGATCATCAGCGGACTGTTTGTTGCCTCTGTCGGCATTGAGTGGTCCTTTTATTTGGACAGTTTGTCGTTCATTCTGTCCGCCTTGTTTTTATTAAAAGTGCCGGGAATTAGTGCCGACCTGCCTAAAGAAGTAGCCCCTGCCGCGAAAAAACAAAGCTTCTTTCAAGATTTTAGAGAAGGTTTACAATTCATCAGGCAATCGCCGAAGTTGCTCGTCGGTTTAATCGTCTTTAGCCTCGTCTTTTTTGCTCTGCAAATTTCCGATTCCCAAATCATCATTCTGCTTCGGGAAATCGGTCGGGATCCAACCCATCTCCTGGGATGGATCATGGCCGGCAGCGGAACCGGCATGATCGTCTCCTCCCTTTTTCTCGGCAAAAAAGATATCCGATCCCATTTCACCGCTTTATGTTTCGGAAGCGTCGGTCTCGGCCTTGTGTTTGTCATCGACGGCGCACTGATACACGCGCCGTATCTCGTCATCGCCATCGTGTATCCGCTCTCGGGTATGTTTGCCGGTTTCTCCTTTGGCATGGCGATGATGCATTTTGAAATCATGGCCCAGAAAGTCACGCCGGCGCGTTTTACCGGACGCGTATTTGGCGTCATCGGCAGTGCGGTGACGACGGCCACCGTATTGGGGATGTTCGGCGGCGGTCTGATTTCCGAAGCCTTTAGCGTCGTCATGACGTATCTGCTTTCCGGTGGCCTGCTTGTCCTCGTCGGCGCCATCGTCTATAGTTTTCGTAGACGATTGGAAGGGGAAGAACACCATGCCGAAAGTATCACCGGAACATTTTAAGAAGCGCAGGGCTGAAATATTGGAGGCGGCCAAACGGGTATTTTTGAAAAAAGGATTTGAACCCACAACGATGAAAGACGTTGTGGAGGAAAGCGGCATGAGCCGCGGGGGAGTGTATCAGTATTTCTCCAGCACAGAAGAAATGCTGGAAGCCTTGCACGAGCAACAAACCGATCGTTTTTTGAAGCATCTTGAAACATTGTTAAAAAAACACGAGACGGTATGGGAGGCTCTCGATGCCTTTTTAAAAGGATATGAGGTCTCAGAAGACGACCTGCATGACATTCCTTTCGGCATCGTCATGTATGAATACTCTGTGACTTCTTGGAGAAATGAGCGCCATCGCCAGTTCATGCTCGCTCAATCCACCCGCAATATTGAAGCCATGATCCGCTTTCTGCAGAAAGGGGTCGAGCGTGGCGAATTTCATCCGATCCAGCCGCTTAAAACAATCGTATATTTCTTATTTAACGTGACCGACGGCCTGATCTTGCATTCGACCATTGCCAACTTGGACATCGATCACCTCAATGGGCAAATCGAAGGCTTGCGGATCTACTTAAAAAAGGCCCTGGGCGTAGAAAAATAACAGCCAAAGAAGAGCCCTCCATTGCTGACCGGCTGTTGGCCTCAATGAAAGTGGATTCGCGGCGCGAGAAATGGGGGGCTTTATTTTCCGGCCGCCCGCTGGATCTTCCTTCGACGTCTGGCTTTCTTTCCGTTTGTCACATCGAACGGCTTCATGGCCGGGGAACCCTTTTTCTACCGAAAAGATTTTGGCTTTGCCAAACCGCCTCCCCCATTGATCGCCGGCCTCAAAGGATGAACGCGTTTTTTCCGTCCACACGACACCTTTCCGCCAATTATACTGCACCTTCTGCATCCAGAGCTCGGAGTTTTCATCCTGAAGACGGGTTTTGCAGCCGCCCAAAGAGAAAAAGCTCGGCATGGTCTGCCGAGCCTTTTGTTCATTTTTTCAATTCGTGCCCTGTTGCCCCCAAGGTTTTTACACCGACACATCGACGACTTCTTGAGCCGTTTCTTTTTCCTCATGTTCCTTGGCGAGCTTTGGCAATACCATCACAAAGAAAATGGAGACACCGACGATCATGGCACCGACAGCGAGGAAGACCCCGCTGATGTTCAGATACTTCGGGAATGTCCAGGCGATGAAGCCCAGCGCCAGGGTCTGCGACACCATCATGAGCGGTGAGATCGTCCCTTCTACTCGGCCCATCATTTTCGGATCGACAATCTTAGGCAGCCAACCGCCAATCGCGATATTGGCCGCAGGTAAAGCCAAGGCTGTCAAACAGGTTAAAATCAGGTAGGTGATGACATGGTTCGAAAAAGCCACAGCACCGACAAACAGGCCGCTTAGGAAGAGCCCTCCATAGAGCATTTGATAAATCTTCAATTTATCGGCGAGGGATGAGGCCAACACGCTTCCGATCAAAATGCCCGAACCAAAGACAATGCCCTCCCAAATCGTCCACGTCTCATAGGTTGCCGGGGCCAATTTGTATTTGAGCATAAAAACGGAGATCACGCTCAGCGCGCCGTTCACGGCACCGAAGACGAAAAACCCGATCATCAAGTTAAATAAGAGCTTATGTTTGAGCGAGTAAATGATCCCTTCTTTAAAATCCGCGATCATCATTTTCACGCTAAGGTCTTTTAATTGATGCGGCCCATTCGGCAAGCGCACGTCCTCACCCATTTTACAGGCATGGATGAGCAGCCCGGAAATGATGAAGGAAATCGCATCGATGAGCACGGCTCCTTGGACGCCGAACAGCCAATAGAAGCCAATCCCAAGACCGCTGCCGAACAGCATGAATAGGCTTTGCGTCATCTGATTAAGCCCGGCCGCGGAAGTATATTCCTTTTCGGTCAGAACCCCTTGCACGAGACCGCTTTCCGCCGGAAAGAAAAACTTATTGACGGCGCTGCGCAAAAATAAAATGGCGAAAATAAGCGGCATCCAGCCGACGGCAATCATGCCCATTAAGGCAAAAGAGAGAACGGCACTGATCCATTCGCAATAGGCCGCAATTTTCTTACGGTCCATCCGGTCGGCAAGCACTCCAACAACGAAAAAGACTGCCAGCATGGGAAGGGAATACATCATTTCCGTCAACGACACATAAAACGGTTTGTTCGAGAACCGGTCAAGCAAGTAAAACGAAAACGCCGTCATGCCGATAATCGAACCCATTCTGGACGTGAATGATGCTAAGAACAACCGCGTATAATCCATTTTTTTGAATACGCGAAACGCCTTTTTCATATCGCCAATCTCCTTAAGGTCACACTGCCTAATGATTTTATCTAAAGCCATTCTAAAGCGTTCTCCTCGAATAAAAACCGCTCTCAAGCCCGCTTTCTCTTCCGTCTTAAGACGTATTTTCATTCCAGCCGCCATGCTTAAAAGCTTAGGAATGGCGCGTGGAGATGGGTAAACGCTCTTCATTAAGCGGGAAGGATGCCTGACAGAAAACTAAAAAGTTAAAATTTGAAATTTGGATAAATAAAAAAAGAAGGGGCGAAAATCCCCTTCAACGATTCGATCGGATAACCCGGCCCGTTGTTCTGTATGAATCCTGTGTCCGCGTTTGTGGCGCGCGGGAAAGCCGGCGGAGCCTTCGAGCAACAGTTCCCCCACATGCCAAAGTCAAGATGACTTTGCCCGGCGGCTTCGAGGTGAGTCCGATCCCGCCCCGCCACGTCCTTTGTTTGGCGCCGAAATCCAAACACGATCACCGATCCGTCCAAGCCATCGAAAAAATCCGACTGGTTTCGTTATCTAAATATCCCGATTCAACCGCCGGTCGCATCGATTCAACCAACCGTTGATCGTTTTATCCCTTTCCATGTGTTATGCTTTTTCACAAATAGAGCGCGCTCTATGTTACTCATTGAAAGGAGGCTTTAACCGATGCTCGACGCACGCATGATTGGCGCGTACATTTCCAAGTTGCGAAAAGAAGCGGATATGACTCAAGTCGAGTTGGCTGATCGCCTCCATGTCAGCCATCAAGCCGTATCCAAATGGGAACGCGGGGAATCCTTGCCCGACATCGGCACGCTCGTGGAGCTGGCCAAAGTGTTTCAGCAAACCATTGATCAAATTTTATACGGCGGTAAAAACAAAAACCACGGCAAGCCGGTGGATCCGCTGATTAAAAAAATGGCCGAACGTCCCGAAACTGCGGGTGAGGCGGTCAATGCCGGAGAGGCGACCGTAGACGAACTGGTCGATGTCGCTCCTTTGCTTAAAACGAGCGTCTTACAAAAAGTCACCGAAAAAATTGATAAAAAGCTGTTTACGTTGGACCATGTGATCCAGCTCGCTCCGTTTCTGGATGAACAAGCCTTAGATGAATTGCTTGCCGCTGTAAAAGTGGAGGAAGCGGATTGGAAGATCATCGGATCCTTGGCGCCGTTTACGAATCCTGAAACGCTCGCCTCCCTCATTCATACGACGGTTCATGAACCACCGACCTTAAAAGAGGTCATCCGCCTTGCCCCGTTTTTAGGGAATTATACCGATGCATTTTTGCATGAGGCTAAGAGCGAGGAGGCGACGTGGGGAGATCTTGTTGCCTTGGCGTCGTTCGTCAAGCGCCACACTTTAAAGAAATTCATCGAAGACCATCCCGAGATCGTCCCGACCATTAAAGACTTGGCAGCCGTGGCGCCATTTTTGAATCATGACACGAACCCATTGGTTCAACAGGCATTGGATCGCGGAGGGGAAGTCGCTTGGGAAGACATCCGCTCTCTGGCTCCCTTTATCGACTCCGAGTCTCTTGCCGCCCTCCTCGACCGCCTAAATGAGGCCGTTGAATTTCAACAATTAGTCGAGCTCGCGCCTTTTTTAGGTCAAGACCATGACGAATATTTTCTTCGGGCCGCCAAGAACGGCATGACGTGGGACGATATAAAAAACGGCGCTCCCTTTGTTCAAAGGCGCACCTTATCGATACTCATCGACGGCATGGCCGATGGGCCGACGAATGCCCGACAAATTGCCGATCTGGCGCCCTTTCTGGAAAGCGAAAAACTGTCGGAACTGCTCGCCGATATCCCTTCCGATCAAATCGATCCGGAAGCCATCACCGCCCTGGCACCGTTTATGAAAAAGTCGCGATTTAGCGAGTTCATGGCCAAACTATTAAAAAAGCATAACGCGTTGCCCTGAATTGTCTCAGTAATAGGGGACAAAAAACTCTCCAGCAATTGTATTGACAACATACGATGTGAACTGTGCCTCCAACTGTTAGCTGTGTCTAACATTTGGGGGACAGTTCACTTAGACTTGGTGTTTTTGAAATTTTCCCTTTTTTAATTTATACTGATTATGAATTCTTAAATTACAAAAAGAAAACATTTTTAAAATTCATTTGGAGGCATACATATAATGTATAAAAAGATTTTTATTATATTAGTGGTATGTCTACTAATAGTAGGTACATATGGCATTTATAAATGGGTAAATAACGATTCAAAAACAAAATCTTCGGCATATAAACCTCTAGAAGTCAAAAAAGACCCATTTGGACAGGGAAAAAGGCTTACAGAGGTTTACGAATCCGATATGAGAGCATATATTCATTGCATGTCACACCAGAAAGTCAAAGCAAAGGAAAAATGGTGTTTTTATAGGATTACCCCAGAAAGAATTCAATGGCTATTAGAAGCATTAGATAAAAATCATTATGAACATGAAAATATTTACCGTGATATTTTAACAAGATGGAAAAAAGAGGATTTCTCACGTGTAGATAAAGATCACAACGAGATTTGGAAACTACAAGGTGGAGAGGGCTTAGGTAAAGCAACTGGAATATTAACTCCTAAAGAGGAGCAAGAGTTTATAAAGGAATGGGAACATTAAAATAGACTTAAAACATTAATACGCGGATGTTAAAGAGGCAACCCTTTGGTTTGCCTTAATGTTATCGATCCACTTGAAATGAATAAGTGATGATTTGACCCGTATTATCGGGATTTTGGCGCATCTGATAATACATTCTTACTCTATACCGACCTTGTGGAAGCCCCGCGAGGTAAAACACCTTTTTTGGTGTTTGATATTTAAAATAACCTGTAAGAAGTTTTTTTGCTTGCCAATAATCTCCTGTCCAATATTCAAGTGCCATTGTATAGTCCCATATTGGCGTTACGAAATTACCATTTTTGTCAACTGCTGTTAAAGCCGATGATAAAATCCCCAATATAGCCGGAATAAAATTCCCCACTTACAATAGAACCATAGTGTCAATGAGAGGAGCTATGGTTCGTGATTACG
>JGI25331J36430_1000245_pt1 | contig 34177 bp, 27 predicted proteins | sample HigsolmetaAR206D_FD_36430 | JGI IMG/M metagenome (IMG submission 36430) | reverse complement strand
TCATCGGAATCGTAGGGCAGGCCCATCGTCATCAGGAGGCCGCCGATGTTGGCATAGCCGAGGCCGAGCGTGCGGAACTCGTAGGACAGCTCGGCGATCTCCTTCGACGGGAACTGCGCCATCAGCACCGAAATCTCGAGCACGATGGTCCACAGCCGGCAGGCGTGCTCGTAAGCCGCGATGTCGAAGCGGCGCGACGCACGGTCATAGAACTGCAAGAGGTTCGCCGAGGCGAGGTTGCAGGCCGTGTCGTCGAGGAACATGTACTCCGAGCACGGGTTCGAGGCGCGGATCGGCCCCGAGGCCGGGCAGGTGTGCCAGTCGTTGATGGTGGTGTGGAACTGGATGCCCGGATCGGCGCAGGCCCAGGCGGCGTAGCCGATCTTCTCCCACAGGTCGCGGGCCTTCACGGTCTTCGTGACGCGGCCGGTGAGGCGCGCCTTCAGCTCCCAGTCGCCGTCGGCCTCGACGGCCTTCAGGAAGGCGTCATCGACGCGCACCGAGTTGTTGGAATTCTGGCCGGAGACCGTGGCATAGGCCTCCGAATCCCAGTCGGTGTCGTAGGTCTCGAAGTCGATATCCTTGTAGCCTTGGCGGGCGAACTGGATGACGCGCTTGATGTAGTTGTCCGGCACCATGGCGCGGCGGGCGAGCTTGATCTCGCGCTTGAGCGCCGGGTTCTTCTCGGGATCGAAGCAGGCGTCGCCCTCGGCCTCGCAGTTCACGCAGGCCTTCATCAGCGCCTTCATGTGCTTCTTGACGATCTTGGAGCCGGTGACCAGGCTCGCGACCTTCTGCTCCTCCTTCACCTTCCAGTCGATGTAGGCCTCGATGTCGGGATGGTCGATGTCGACCACCACCATCTTGGCCGCGCGGCGCGTGGTGCCGCCGGACTTGATGGCCCCGGCCGCCCGGTCGCCGATCTTGAGGAAGGACATGAGGCCGGAGGATTTGCCGCCGCCCGAGAGCTTCTCGCCCTCACCGCGCAGGGCCGAGAAGTTGGTGCCGGTGCCCGAGCCGTACTTGAACAGGCGCGCCTCACGCACCCACAGGTCCATGATGCCGCCCTCGTTGACGAGGTCGTCCTTCACGGACTGGATGAAGCACGCGTGCGGCTGCGGGCGCTCGTAGGCCGACTTGGACTTCACCACCCGGCCCGTCGTGTGGTCGACATAATAGTGGCCCTGGCTCGGCCCATCGATGCCGTAGGCCCAGTGCAGGCCCGTGTTGAACCACTGCGGCGAATTGGGCGCCACCATCTGGTTGGCGAGCATGTAGCGCAGCTCGTCGAAGAAGGCGGAGGCGTCCTCCTCGCTGGAGAAATAGCCGCCCTTCCAGCCCCAGTAGGTCCAGCAGCCGGCGAGGCGATCGAACACCTGGGTGGACGAGGTCTCGGAGCCGTAGCGCTCGTTTTCGGGCAGGGCGGCGAGGGCCTCCTCGTCCGGCACGGACCGCCAGAGGAAGGAGGGAACGTCGTTCTCCTCCACCTTCTTGAGGCGTGCGGGCACGCCGGCCTTGCGGAAATACTTCTGGGCGAGGACGTCCGTGGCCACCTGGCTCCAGGACGCGGGCACGCTGATACCCTCGAGGCGGAAGACGACGGAGCCGTCCGGATTGCGGATCTCGCTGGTCGCGAGCCGGAACTCGATTGTCGAGTAGGGAGATTGGCCCGCCTTCGTGTACCGCCGCTCGATCCGCATTGTCGTCATCCCCATGAGCCGGGCAGAATCTGCCCGCGAAGCCGCCAACCGGCGGCTCCCACCCGCAGCTCTGTTTGTTGCCTCTAGAACATCCGGGGCAGGCTCCGCCTGCCTCGCTCGTGAACCGCCGCCAGCGACCGCATGCCCCACAAGGACAAGAACCGCCCCAGGGACGCCCTCACGACGCCGCCCGGCTGCCTCGCTACCCATCNGCGGGCACTCTTCAGGACCGCTGAGAGCCCCGTGCGGCGCCGCCGCGACGTAAGGTTTAACCTAGTGCCAGAACGCCATATCCGTCAAGAAATGGTGCCGGCCCAAATGGGCGCCCCCTATATCTTGTGACGAGATGTGAACAGTGGGGAAGGCCCCCAAGGGCGCTGCATAAGTGTCGAAAATTCTAGCAGGATTTGCGAGCCGTTGAAGTGTCGCTTGAACGAGCGGTCCGGTTCAGGGGCTCCACGCCGGTGCATGGCGGGGCCCGCCGAAATGCACCTCGCAGGTGGTGGTCCGGCAGGGCCTACAAGGGCTGATTGTCCGATGGTCGAGGCACCAGGGGCGCTGAAAGCGGTGCTGGCCAAGGGGCGAATCGGATTTGCCCGCCGGGCGGGCGAGGGAGCCGGCCACGCAGGAGCCGGCAATGATCGCGACGAATTGGCAGGACTGGGGCCCCTTGACGCCCTTCGCGCCGCCGAGACGGCGATTCTCTTTCGGTGCTGCGGCAAGGCGCAGCTGGACATCAGGCGAGGAGGCAGTCATATTCGCGCGCGATTTCGCTGCGTCGCACCAGCGGCCGCAGCCCATGCAACGAGAGTCAGCCTTGAAGAACTTCCTGCTTCAGTTCTTTACCTGGTGGAGCGGCCAGACGCTGGGCACGCGCTTCTACACCTGGCGCAACGGTGAGTTTGTCGGCGAGGACGAGTTCGGCAACAAGTACTATCGCACCCGCGGCGGCAGGAAGGATCCGGCCCTCGGCATCGAGCGGCGCTGGGTCATCTACAACGGCGAGGCCGAGGCTTCGATGACGCCGCCTGGCTGGAACGGCTGGCTGCACCACACGGTGGACGTGCCGCCGACGCAGGAGGATTACAAGCCCCGCGAGTGGCAGAAGCCGCACCGCCCCAACTACACCGGCACGCCGAAGGCCTACCGTCCCGCCGGCTCGACTCTGGCGAGCGGCCGCCGGCCGCAGGCCACCGGCGACTATCAGGCGTGGTCGCCGGGCAGCTGAGCCGGCGCCTCATNGCGACGGAAACCGACGGGGCCGCGATGCGGCCCCTTTTCGTTTCGCCGGCAGCCCTGCTGTCTTTTCTGCGTCTGCGCCCTTTTTCCACCATGCCTGCCATGTTAACCGGAACGCGGCGCTGGGTTGCTGTGGCGCCGGCCGGCATGTCCGGGATCATGCGAACGAGGCTTGGTTGATGCGCTTGGCTGTGCCCCTTCTTTCCGCCCTGGTGCTGAGCACACTGGCCGTCTCGCAGGCCAGCGCGGACAAGATCCGCAATCCGACGGCCATCTTCTCCGGGCTCGACAAGGTGACCGGACGCATCGTCTCGTTCGAGGTCGCGATCGACGAGACGGTCCAGTTCGGCGCCCTGCAGCTCACGCCGCGCGTCTGCTACACCCGGCCCGAGACGGAGACGCCGAATACCACCGCCTTCATCGAGGTGGATGAGGTGACGGTGAACAACGAGTACCACCGCATCTTCACGGGCTGGGTGTTCGCCGCTTCGCCCGGCCTGCACGGCATCGAGCATCCGGTCTACGACATCTGGCTCACGGGATGCAGCGGCGGGACCGAGATCATCCCCGACCCCAAGCCCGCGCAGCCTGCGGCGAACGGCGGCTGAGGCGGCCGGCNGGCGCCTAGCGGGCCGCCGAAACGATGTAGCGGCCGTCCCTGTGGGCGTCGACGGGGAGAGCGTCCCAGTCGGCCGGCGTNGCTATGCTCTTCTGCAACATCTGCAGATAGGTCTTCTTCGGCACCTCGGTGGCGCCGAACTGGCGCAGATGCTCGGTGACGAACTGCGTGTCGAGCAGGGTGAAGCCACCCCGGCGCAGGCGGGCGACGAGGTGGACGAGCGCCACCTTCGAGGCGTCGCGCTCGCGGTGGAACATGCTCTCGCCGAAGAAGGCGCCGCCGAGTGCCACGCCATAGAGGCCGCCGACGAGCCTGCCGCCGTCCCACACCTCGACGGTGTGGCAGTGGCCGAGGTCGAAGAGTTCCCCGTAGAGCGTTCTGATCTTCTGGTTGATCCAGGTCCGCTCGCGCCCCGGCGCGGCTTCGGCGCAGCCTGCGATCACCGCATCGAAGGCGCTGTCGATGCGAATCTCGAAACGGCCCGACGCAACGGTCCGCGCCAGGCGACGCGGCAGGTGGAAGCCGTCGAGCGGCAGGATGCCNCGCTCNCGCGGNTCGACCCAGAAGAGCCCCGGCTCGTCGGCGCTCTCGGCCATGGGGAAGAGGCCGCAGGCGTAGGCTTTGAGCANAAGCCCCGTCGTGATCTCGCCGCTGCGCCCACCTTCNCTCATCGGTTCGGCGTCCGCTATTCCGCCGCCTCGTCATAGGCCGGGCGGTCGGCCGGCATCTCCTCGGGCAATCCCGCGAGCAGCGCCAGCAGCGCCCGGTCATGCAGCAGCACCATGCGCTCCTTTGGCTTCAGCCAGGCCACAGCATCGTCGATCGAGCGGGCATCGACAAGCTTGGCCTGCGCCAGCGCACGCTCGGCCTCGATCATGCCGCGCGGGCGCGGCTCGGCCGGCGGCAGCATCGCCTCGTGCGCCGCGCGCAGGACCGGGTCGGCATGGATGGCGCGCAGGCCATCGGCCTCGTCGAACCCGTGGGCCGCGAACTCCTTCGTAAGCGCGGCCGCGCGCAGGGCGATCGGCGGCGGGGCGGCTTCCTCCGGCGTCAGCAAAAGGCCCCACCGCTTGAGGGCGAGGCCAGCCGCCAGCGTGCCGCTGAGCCACGAGAGCGGTATGGCGAGCACGAGGCCGAGAATCGTCGGCGACATCCAGGCGAACAGCGACGTGGAAATCAGGAAGGCGGAGACGCCAGTGATGATGCCGAGCAGGACATGCATGCGGTGGCGCCGCACGATGTCGCGAAAGGGAACCGAGCCGTCGTCGCGCCGCTGCGGCTGCCAGCCGGTGTCGCGCCCGGCCAGGATCTGGAAGACCGCCCCGGACTGGATGAGCATCATCATCGGGGCGAGCATCGCCGAGAGCACGATCTCGATCAGCGCCGAGAGCACGAGCCGGAGGCCGCCGCCGCTCCGCCGCCGGATCGAGCCGCGCAGCAGGGCGAGGATGAGGCCGAAGAGCTTCGGCGCCAGCAACACGGCCATGGTCAGCGCGAAGAGCGCGAGCGCCCGCTCGGCGTCGAAACGCGGCCAGATAGGAGACAGGGCGAACTCGCTCGTGAAATACTCCGGCTTCACGTAGCGCGTCTGCAGCACGAGGACGAGACCGACCACGAGCTGCATGAGCCAGAAGGGCGAGGCGAGGTAGGACATGATGCCGGTGGCGAAATGCTGCCGGCTGGCGAGTTTCAGTCCCCGTGCGCCGATGACGCGTATGTGCTGCAGGTTGCCCTGACACCAGCGGCGGTCCCGCGCGGCCACGTCGATGAGGGAGGGCGGGCTTTCCTCGTAGCTGCCCTGGAGGTCCGGCAGCATGTAGACCGACCAGCCGGCGCGCCGGATCAGTGCCGCCTCGACGAAGTCGTGGCTGAGGATGTGACCGCCGAACGGCGGCTTGCCCGGCAGGTCCGGCAGGCCACAGTGGGCCGCAAAGGCGGCGGTGCGGATGATGGCGTTGTGGCCCCAGTAGTTGCCGTCACGGCCCATCCAGACGGCGAGTCCCTTGGCAATGACGGGGCCATAGATGCGCGCCGCGAATTGCTGCAGGCGGGCGAACAGCGTGTTGCGGTTGATGACGAGCGGCAGGCTCTGGATNATGCCGGCGTCGGGGTCCGCCTCCATCGCCGCCGCGAGCCGCACGATGCAGTCGCCGGTCATCAGGCTGTCGGCATCGAGCACCAGCATATGATCGTAGCGGGCGCCCCAGCGCGTCACGAAGTCCGCGATGTTGCCGGCCTTGCGGTGGGTGTTCTTCGGACGGTGGCGATAATAGAGGCGGGCATTGGGGCCAAGGCGCTGGCGCAGTGCCAGGAAGGCCCGCTCCTCCGCGATCCACACGTCGGGGTTGGTGGTGTCGGAGAGGATGAAATAGTCGAAATGGTCGCCGAATCCGGTTTCCTCAACGGATTCCCGGATGGCCGCGACCGCGGCGAAGACCCGCGCGGTGGACTCGTTGTAGATCGGCATCACGACGGCGGTGCGTCGCGTGAGCGCCGTGGGCTTCGGCGGGANCTGCCGGCTGAAGAGCAGGGCGAGAAAGCCGACGACCGCCGAGCTGAAGGCCAGCGCGATCCACGAGAAGTTGACGGAGAAGAGCGCAACCAGCACCCACTGCAGCACCGTGGTGNGGCTGACGGACACGACCTGCACCATCTCCCACACGCCGTAGGCGGTCANGGCCGCTCCGCCGCCGAAGACGGCGAGCCGCGCGAGCCAGGGCACGGGAAAGGGCTTCGTCGGCTGGCGCCGCTCGGTCCGCGGGTCGAAACGCCGCAGGGACTGGGTCGGCATCGCGAGCGGTGCCTCGGGCGGCATCGCGTCCGGGATGGNCGTCATCAGGCGTGGATCGGCGTGGTCCGTCATGGCGTCCAACGATATAGCCACGTCTCGCTCGCAGCCTTGCCGGCCGCCTCAAGCAGCAGGCGCAACTCGGAAGCCGTCTCGTTTCCCGGATCGAGCTCGAAGGTCACACGCAGTGTGCGCCTTTCGGGGTAAGACCACAATCTGAGATCGTGGATCTGGCCCGGCGTAGCCGAAAGAGACGGCTTTATTTCGACNATTGCGGCAGGGTCTGCCAGNCGCTCGCCGACGAAATCGANGGCGAAGCGCCGCCGGTTGCCGGAGCTGCCCCGGCCGGCGCGGGTGTTGGCNACGATGGCGAGCGGCGGGCGCTCCGGCGGCGTCCAGCACCAGTAGAGGCGGTAGGAGATGTTCGCCTCCACGCCGGCCTTGTAGGGCGCGGCCGGGCGCCAGTAGGCGATGACGTTGTCGTTCCGGTCCGAATCCGTGGGCACCTCGATGAGCTGCACGTTGCCCTTGCCCCACTCCCCGAAGGGCTCGAGCCAAAGGCTGGGGCGCAGCTCGAAGCGGCGCACGTCGTCCTGAAAGGCCGAGAAATCGCGGTCGCGCTGTAACAGGCCGAAGCCGCGCGGATTGTCGTCGATGAAGGCGGAGATCTGCAGCGTCTCNGGGTTCGACAGCGGGCGCCATATCCACTCGCCGCGGCCGTTGAGGATCTGCAGACCCTTGGCCTCGTAGGCGGCGACGCGCACGTCGTCGGCCGCCCCGTCATTGGGTCCGAAGACGTAGGTGGCGTTCATGGGACCGATGCCGACGTGGTCGAGGTTGGTGCGCGGGAACAGCGCCACCTCCACGTCCGTGATCGTCATGTCGCCGGGGCGCAGCGTGAAGCGCACCGCGCCGGCNGCGCTCGGCGCATCGAGAAGTGCGTGCATGGCGAGACTGTCGGACCCCGGCGCCGGCCGCTCGATCCAGAAGGCGCGGAACAGCGGAAACTCCTCGCCGCGTGCATCGGCGGGCTGCAGCGCCAGCGTGCGGGCCGTGACGCCGTAGTTCTGGCCGGAGGCGATGGCGCGGAAGAAGGTTCCGCCCTGAAAGACGGCAACCTCGCGCTTGGGCTCGCGCCCGGAGCCGAAGAACACCTTGAAGCCGGAGAAGTCGAGGTTGCCGACGTCCGCCGGCGGCTGCCGGTTGCCGAAGGAGAAGCGCCCCGGGTCGTAGACCACCCGGCGGATGATGCCGTCCTCGACGACGTAGATCGTCACGGCATTCGTGTAGATGAACCCGCGGTGCAGCGGCTCGATGGAGAAGCTGCGGCCCTCGCCGGCCCACACCCGCGCCGTCTCGTGCAGGCGGATNGTTGAATAGTCCTCGAAGGAGAGGTTGGCGAACGCGTCGGGCAGATTCGTCGGCGGCGGGACATAGTCCTTGCGCGCGATGGTGCTCGCCACCTCCGCCACGTGGGCGGCGTGGAACGGCTTACCTTCGGAGAGGACGGCCTCGATCGCGACCTGCGGAAAGGACTTGTCCTGGGCGAAGGCGGGCCTTCCCGGCAGGCCGAGCGCCACCCCGCCCGCAAGGCCGAGGCCGAGACGCAGCGCCTCCCGGCGATCGAGACGGAGTGCGGACGCGACGGAGCCGGAGGGGGTAGGCGATTCGTTCAGCACTTTGGCAGTCAACTCGGCCTATCGGTCAATTCGGAGTGCTGGCGCGGGCTTCTATCACGCTTTCTTTGCCAGCGGCGAAATTTCATAGANTCGCGAACAGCTTCCATGTCGGACGCAAGCACCTTTGACAGTGGCAACGATTTGCGGTCGTAAAGAGGCCGAAATTTGGACGCTGTCCGCGGGGAAAAAGCGGATGAGACGCGGGAGAGGACATTGGTGAACGCATCGAATCCGGCGGCGGCCCGTCGCTGCCTCGTCGTCGTGCTGGCTGCGGGCGAGGGCAAGCGCATGCAGTCGCATAAGCCCAAGGTTCTCCATGCGCTGGCCGGGCGTAGCCTTCTCGCCCATGTGCTCCATGCCGTCTCGGCCGCCGGGGCTGATGCGGTATCCGTCGTCGTCGGCCCGGGCCGGGACGACGTGGCGGCCGAGGCGCGCCGCGTGCGCCCGGACGCCACGGTGTACGTGCAGGCCGAGCGTCTCGGCACCGCCCATGCTGTGCTGGCGGCGCGCGAGGAGATCGCGCGGGGCTATGACGATGTCATCGTCGCCTTCGCCGATACGCCGCTCGTCACGGCCGAGACCTTCTGCCGCCTGCGGGCGGAGCTCGCCCGCGGGGCGGCCGTCGCCGTGCTCGGCTTCGAGGCGTCCGACCCCAACGGCTACGGGCGCCTCATCGTCGAGGGCGACGATCTCCTCGCCATCCGCGAGCACAAGGACGCGACGGAGGAGGAGCGGCGCATCCCCCTGTGCAACGCCGGCCTGATGGCGCTCGCAGGCAGCGAGGCGCTCGCGCTGCTCGAGGCGATCGGCCAGGACAATGCCCAGCGTGAGTTCTACCTGACCGACGCCGTGGCGGTGGCGCGCGCCCGCGGCCTCACGACCCATGTCGTGGTTGCCGATGAGGCGGAGGTGCAGGGCATCAACGACCGCGTGCAGCTTGCGCAGGCCGAGGCAACGCTGCAGTCGCGCCTGCGCCTTGCCGCCATGCGCGAGGGCGCGACGCTGCAGGCGCCGGAGACGGTCTTCCTCAGCGCCGACACGCGTCTTGGCCGCGACGTGGTGGTGGAGCCACACGTTGTCTTCGGGCCGGGCGTGACGGTGGAGGACGGGGCCGTCATCCATGCCTTCTCGCATCTGGAAGGCGCGCGTATCCGCGCCGGCGCCTCCGTAGGCCCCTATGCCCGCCTGCGTCCGGGCGCCGACGTCGGTGAAGGGGCGCGCGTGGGTAATTTCGTCGAGATCAAGAACGCGACGCTCGGGGCGGGCGCCAAGGCCAATCACCTGAGCTACCTGGGCGATGCAACGATCGGCGCCAAGGTCAACATCGGCGCCGGAACCATCACCTGCAACTACGACGGCTTCCGCAAGCACCGTACCGAGATCGGCGCAGGTGCNTTTGTCGGTTCCAACTCCTCCCTCGTTGCGCCGGTCGTGATCGGGGAGGGAGCCTTCATCGGGTCGGGCTCCGTGGTGACGATGGACGTGCCGGCGGACGCGCTCGCCGTGGGCCGCGCGCGGCAGGTCACCAAGGATGGCTGGGCACAGAAATTCCGCGAAACGTTTAGTGACGCTTCTACCAAAAAGAGCGAATGACGGGCATGCTTGGCTGAAGCCCGACGTCACAAACGGATATCGAACGTGATTTGAACCTGCGCGCCGCGATCGTATACCACGTCGTCCCGTCTGGGTCGGCGANACGACTGTTCCGGCCTTTTCGGGGAGTAGAACATCCATGTGCGGCATCGTGGGAATACTCGGACGGCAGCCGGCTGCTCCGCTCGTGGTCGATGCGCTGAAGCGTCTCGAATACCGCGGCTACGACTCCGCTGGCGTCGCCACCCTCGAGAACGGGCGGCTGGAGCGTCGCCGGGCCGAGGGCAAGCTGCGCAACCTGGAGGAGAANCTGGCCCGCTCGCCTCTGTCGGGCCCGATCGGCATCGGCCACACCCGCTGGGCGACGCACGGGCGCCCCAACGAGACCAACGCGCACCCTCACGCGACGGACCGCCTCGCCGTGGTCCACAACGGCATCATCGAGAACTTCCGCACGCTCAAGGAAGAGCTGCAGGCCGAGGGTGTCGTCTTCGAGACCGAGACCGACACGGAGGTTGTCGCCCAGCTCGTGACGCGCGAGATGCGGGCGGGCAGGGGCCCGGTCGACGCCGTTGCCGCCGTCCTGCCGCGGCTGAGGGGCGCATTCGCGCTCGCCTTCCTCTTCGCGGGCGAGGAGGACCTGCTCATCGGTGCCCGCCACGGGGCGCCGCTAGCCATCGGCTACGGCGACGGCGAGATGTACCTTGGCTCGGATGCGCTGGCGCTGGCCCCGCTCACGGACGAGATCTGCTACCTTGAGGACGGCGACTGGGTGGTGCTGTCCCATCAGGGTGCCGTCATCCGCGACATGTCGGGCAAGGTCGTGCAGCGTGAGCGCCAGCGCTTCGCGCCGGGCGCCTTCATCGCCGACAAAGGCAACCACCGCCATTTCATGGCCAAGGAGATCCATGAGCAGCCCGAGGTTGTGGGGCGCACCATTGCCCACTACGTCGATCTCGCGGCCGGCCGGATCAAGATGCCGGCGGAGCTCGACGTTGATTTCCGCAAGGTGAACCGCCTCGTCATTTCCGCCTGCGGCACGGCCTATTACGCCGGGCTCGTCGCTCGCTACTGGTTCGAGCGGCTGGCGCGCCTGCCGGTGGAGATCGACGTCGCCTCCGAGTTCCGCTACCGCGAGACGCCGCTCTTCGAGACGGATCTGGCGCTGTTCATCTCGCAGTCGGGCGAGACCGCCGATACGCTTGCCTCGCTGCGCTATGCAAGGGCGAGCGGTGCCAAGGTCCTGTCCGTCGTCAATGTGCCGACCTCCACCATCGCCCGTGAAAGCACGGCGGTCCTGCCCACGCTCGCCGGCCCGGAGATCGGCGTGGCGTCGACCAAGGCCTTCACGTGCCAGCTCGCCGTCCTGCTGGCCCTGGCCATCGCCGCCGGGCGCGCGCGGGGTACGCTGAGCGAGCGGGACGAGGAGGGGCTCGTCTCTGCTCTCGTCTCGGTGCCGGGGCTGATGGCCGAGGCACTGAAGAGCGAGCCCGAGATCGAGGGCTTGGCGCGCGAGCTGTCAAAGGCGCGCGACGTGCTCTATCTCGGCCGCGGCATGGCCTATCCGCTCGCGCTTGAGGGGGCGTTGAAGCTCAAGGAAATCTCCTACATCCATGCCGAGGGCTACGCCGCTGGCGAACTCAAGCATGGTCCCATCGCCCTCATCGACGAGACGGTGCCCGTCATCGTGCTGGCGCCGAACGACGCCGTGTTCGAGAAGACCGTGTCGAACATGCAGGAGGTGGCGGCGCGCGGCGGGCGCATCATCCTCGTCGGCGAGGAGAATGCGGCACGCGAGGCGGCTGTGGACACGATGGCCACCATCGCCATGCCCGCGATGAACCCGATCATCGCACCCATGGTCTACGCCGTCCCGGCGCAGCTGATCGCCTATCACACGGCGCTCTTCATGGGGAAGGACGTGGACCAGCCGCGCAANCTCGCCAAATCCGTCACCGTCGAGTGAGGCAGCGGGCGGGGCCCGTCGCTCACGATTCTGCGATGGGCTCCGGCCGCGTCACGATATAGACCGCCACCGCGATGAAGCACGCGGCGGCCGCGATGCGGCCGATCAGCGGTGCGGCAGAGGCTAGTACCAGGCCGTAGCTGGCGACGAGGCTGAGGCAGGCGATCCACTTCACCCGGCGCGGGATGGAGCCGTTGGCGCGCCATGCGCGGACGGAGGGCCCGAGATAGCGGTGCTCGAGCAGCCATTGCTCGAAGCGCGGCGAGGATCTGGCGAAGCAGGCCGCCGCGAGGATGAGGAAGACTGTGCCCGGCAGCAGCGGCATGACGAGGCCGACTGCACCAACGGGGACGAAGAGGCAGCCGAGACCGAGATAGACGAGGCGCACGGCCGGCGAGCGGGGCGCAATGCGGCGCTCCGCACGGGTCGCTTCGCCTGGGCGGTCCTCTCTGCTCGTCCTGTCTTCCACGGCCCCTTCCGTTGCGAGCCGACCGGGTGCCGGTCGCGGGTTGGCATGCTTGCAAGGAAAATGGCAAAGGCCCATCAATTGTGGAAGGGCTCCGCGGCGGTGGTGCGGCCGCATGACACGCCCGGGCAAGCCTTGCAGGGCAGGTTGAGCGGATGGACGACAGACAGACACATCCGGAAGAGGGAGGCGCCATCCCGACGGCGCACCAGATCGCCCAGGAGGTGGCCGCTTCGGCGGTGGGGCCGCAGACAGCCGGCTCGCGCGTGAGAAACTACTTCCTGACGGGCGTCGTTGTCGCCGGGCCGCTCGCCATCACCGCCTACATCGTCACGTGGATCATCGGCCTCATCGACGGCTGGGTGAAGCCGCTCATTCCCGCGGCCTACCTGCCGGACACCTATCTGCCCTTCGCCATCCCCGGATTCGGGCTGGTGGTGGCCTTCGTCGGTCTGACGCTGCTCGGTTTCCTGACGGCGAATCTCGTCGGACGCTCGCTGCTCAATTTCGGCGAGCGCATCCTGGCGCGCATGCCGGTGGTGCGGGGNCTCTACAAGGGGGTGAAGCAGGTCTTCGAGACGGTGTTCTCGGAGCACGGCACGTCGTTCCGCTCGGTGGTGCTCATTCCCTATCCCTCGCGCGAGGTGTGGTCGATCGCCTTCCTCTCCGCGCCGCCAAGCCCCGCCATCGCCGAGCGTCTGCCGGAGGCCGGCGAGTATGTCGGCGTCTTCATGCCCTGCACGCCCAACCCGACGACGGGCTTCTTCTTCTATCTGCCGCGCAAGGACGTCATTGAGGTCTCCATGACGGTGGAGGACGCAGCCAAGCTGATCATGTCCGGCGGCGTCATCCAGCCGGACAGCGCCGCGTCGGCGCCCAGAACGCTGCCGGCGCACAGGCGCAAGGGCCTCGAGGCGGCGTCGCCGTAGTCAGCCGGCGCGCAGCAGGCGGATGGCCTCATCGCGCTCGAAGAGATAGAGCAGCAGCCGCAGGGCCTCGCCGCGCGGGCTCGCGAGCTTCGGATCGCGCTCGATGATGAGGCGGGCGTCGTCGCGGGCGGCGGCGATGAGGTCCGCGTCCGTCTCCGTGCGCACCAGGCGGAAGTCGGGCGCGCCGGACTGACGCGTGCCCAGGATCTCGCCCTCGCCGCGCAGCCGCAGATCCTCCTCGGCAATGCGGAAGCCGTCGTCCGTCTCGCGCATGATCCTGAGCCGCGCCTCGGCGACGGGACCCGGCGGCGCCTTGTAGAGGAGGAGGCAAGTGGAGGCGGATGCCCCGCGGCCGATGCGTCCGCGCAACTGGTGAAGCTGCGCGAGGCCGAAGCGCTCCGCATGTTCGATGACCATGACGGTGGCCTCGGGCACGTCGACGCCCACCTCGATGACCGTCGTCGCGACGAGGATCTTGATGTCTCCCGCCGCGAAGCGGGCCATGACGGCGTCCTTGTCCCGCCCCGCCATCTTGCCGTGCAGCAGGCCGACGGCCTCGGCGCCGAAGGCAGCGGCAAGGCTCGCGTACCGCTCCTCCGCCGCCGCAACGTCGAGCGTTTCCGATTCGGCAACGAGCGGGCACACCCAGTAGACGCGCGCCCCCGCGCGGATGGCGCGGCCGGTGGCGCTCACCACTTCGTCGAGCCGCTCGAGCGGCACCGCGCGCGTGTCGATGGGTTTGCGGCCGGCCGGCTTTTCCCTGAGCACGGACACGTCCATGTCGCCGAAATAGGTNAGTACAAGAGTGCGCGGGATGGGCGTGGCGGTCATGACGAGGACGTCCACCGCCGCGCCCTTGGCGCCGAGGGCGAAGCGCTGGTGCACGCCNAAGCGATGCTGCTCGTCGATGACGGCGAGGCCGAGATCCCGGAAGGCGACCTCGTCCTGAAAGAGCGCGTGCGTCCCCACCACGATGTCCAGCCCGCCGTCGGCGAGCGCGGCGAGTGTGCGGCGCCGCTCGCTGCCCTTGTCCCGTCCGGTGAGAAGGCCGAGGCGCAGGCCGGCGGCCTCGGCGAGCGGNGCGAGACGCTCGAAATGCTGGCGGGCGAGGATCTCCGTCGGCGCCATCATCGCNGCCTGNCGGCCAGCCTCGACGGCGCTCGCCATGGCCATAAGGGCGACGACCGTCTTGCCCGAGCCGACGTCGCCCTGCACGAGGCGCAGCATCCNCTGCGGCGCAGCAAGGTCGCGNCGGATGTCGGCCACCGCCTGCTCCTGCGACGCGGTGAGCGCGAAGGGCAGGGCCGCGCGCAGGCGGGCAACGATGCGGCCGTCGCCAACGTTCACCCGTCCCGGTGCGCGGCGCAGGCTCTTGCGCAACAGCGCAAGGGCGAGCTGGGTGGCCAGCAACTCGTCGTAGGCGAGGCGGCGTCGCGCCGGACTGTCGGGTGTGAAGGCNGCCATGTCCTGCGGGGCGTGCAGGCGCTCGAGCGCTGTGCGGAAATCGGGAAAGTCGTTCCTGGCCAGCCAGCTCTCCTCCTGCCACTCGGGCAGGGCCGGCACCCGGGCGAGGGCGGCGCGGGCGATGCGATTCACGTAGCGCGCCGACAGCCCCTCCGTCAGGTTGTAGGTCGGTTCNACCGCCGGCATATCCGCGAGCCCGGCGGCATCGACGATGCGGTCCGGATGGACCATCTGGCGCCGGCCGTCCCACAGCTCGATCTTGCCCGAGACAAAACGCTGCTCTCCAGGAGGCAGCAGCTTGTCGAGGCGCCGCCTGTCGGCGTTGAAGAAAACGAGAGTCACATCGCCCGTCTCGTCCTCGACGACGACGCGATAGGGCGCGCGCGAGCGGCCGGGGGGCGCGGGGTGGTGCGAGACGACGCGGACGCAGAGTGTGACGACCTCGCCCGGCACGGCGTCGGCCACCGTCGGGCGGGCGCGCCGGTCGACCGCGCCGTGAGGCAGGTGGAAGAGCAGGTCGAGCACCCGCGCAGGTTTGCCCGGCTCGCCCACGAGCCGGTCGAACAGCAGTCTCATGCGTGGGCCGACGCCAGGCAGAGAGGTCACTTCAGCAAAGAGCGGATCGAGGGACGAGGGGCGCATCGCCGTGGGCTCGAGGCTCGGAGGAGAGAATCGCGGGCGTATCGTGTGACAGCTGCCTATCATAGCTGCCGACAGCCGTGGGCGGCCCGACGATAGACCACGCCAGACCGCCAGCCACGGGGACCGGGGCAGCGGAGCCCGATGACAGGTGGTCGCGGATCGGCTGACAGGATGCCGGCAAGGGCTTATATGCACGTGACTCGTGCAGACGGGAGAAAGCCATGGACAGCGCGACCGAGGCGATGGATATGCGCCGCCGGCGCATCCTTTACCGGGCCTGGCATCGCGGCATGCGGGAAATGGATCTCATCATGGGCCGCTTTGCCGATGCCCATGTCGCCGGCCTGAGCGAGCAGGAGATCACGGAGTTCGAGAAGCTGATCGAGCTTCCCGACCAGGATCTCTTTTCCTGGATCGCCGGCAGCGTGCCGGTGCCGCCCGACTACGATACGCCGCTCTTCCATCGCATGCGGGATTTCCACGCCAGCGGCAATCCCTCGGGATCGTAACGTTCGAGAACCCTTGCGCCCCGGCACGATCCGGCTGACGGGTGCGTTCGTCATCCAAGAAGATCATGCAGCTCAAACGCGCCATCGAAGCCCTGCAGCGGGCGGAAAGCCTCACCATCGCGAGCGCTCCGGATGGATTGGATGCCATCGTGGTGGCCGATCTCGCGCGTGGCCTCGCCAGGGGCGAGGAACGTCCGGCGACGCTCGTGCACGTGGCGCGTGACGGCCAGCGCATGGCCGCCATGGAATCGGCGCTCGCCTTCGTCGCGCCGGAGATCGACGTTCTCTCCTTTCCTGCCTGGGATTGCCAGCCCTACGATCGCGTCTCACCCAATGCCGCGATCACGGCGCGGCGCATGACGACGCTCTCCCGCCTCGCCCGCACCCGCGCGGGGGAGGACAAGCCGCGCATTCTCCTCACCACGGTCAACGCCATCCTGCAGCGCGTGCCGCCCATTGCCCGCATCGCTACCGAGACCCTTTCTGCGGCGCCGGGCAACGTCATGGACATGGAGGCGCTCATCAGCTGGCTGGAGGTCAACGGCTTCCTGCGCACCGGCACCGTGCGCGACACGGGCGAATATGCCGTGCGCGGCGGCATTGTGGATCTCTATGCGCCCGGAATGCCGGAGCCACTGCGCCTCGACTTCTTCGGCGACACGCTCGAATCCATCCGCGCCTTCGACCCGGAGACGCAGCGCTCGACGCACCAGCTGCGCGCGCTCGATCTTGTGCCGATGAGCGAGTTGCAGCTGACCACCGAGACGATGCGGCGCTTCCGCCAGGGCTACGTCGCGACCTTCGGGGCGGCGACCCGGGACGACACGCTCTACCAGGCGGTGAGCGAAGGGCGCCGCCATCCCGGTGTTGAGCACTGGCTGCCGCTGTTCCACGACCATCTCGACACGCTCTTCACCTACCTGCCGGGCGTGCCCTTCATCTTCGACGCGCTTGTCGACGATGCGGCGGGCGAGCGTCTCGCGCAGATCGCCGACTATTACGACGCCCGCAAGGCGGCGCTGGAGCAGCCCACCATGGGCGGGACACCCTACAAGCCCCTGCCGCCGGATGCGCTCTATCTCGGCGCGAGCGAGTGGGCGGAGCAGATTGAGAAGGAAGCCGTCGCGCGCCTGACGCCCTTCGCCCAGCCGCAGACGAGCGGACGGCTCGTGGTCGATGTCGGCGGCCGGCAGGGGCGCAGCTTTGCCGCCGAGCGGGCGGACGAGACGGCGAATGTCTTCGATGCCGCCGTGCGCCACGTGCGCGAGCTGCAGAAGGCGGGCAAACGCGTGGTGCTCGCCGCCTGGTCCGAGGGCTCGCGCGAGCGTCTGGCGCACGTGCTGGCCGACCACGGGCTGACGCAGGCCAAGCCGGTATCGCGCCTTGCCCATGTCTCGGCGCTCGCCCGCAACGAGGCCGCGCTCGCCGTCTGGGGGCTGGAGCACGGTTTCGAGACAGATGATCTCGCCGTCATCGGCGAGCAGGACATCCTCGGCGACCGGCTGGTGCGCGCCAAGCGCAAGACCAGGCGCGCGCAGGATTTCATCGCCGAAGTCTCGAGCCTTACCGCCGGCGATCTCGTGGTGCATGTCAACCACGGCATCGGCCGCTTCGTCGGGCTCAAGACCATCGATGCCGCCGGCGCGCCGCACGACTGCCTCGAGCTGCACTACGCGGGCGGGGACAAGCTGTTCCTGCCGGTGGAGAATATCGAACTGCTGTCGCGCTACGGCTCGGAGGAAACCGAGGCGGTGCTCGACAAGCTTGGCGGCGTCGCCTGGCAGGCGCGCAAGGCCAAGCTCAAGAAGCGCATCCGCGAGATGGCCGGCGCGCTCATCAAGATCGCTGCGGCGCGCGCCCTCAAGGAGGCGCCGCGCATCGAGCCCCCCGCCGGGCTCTACGACGAGTTCGCGGCGCGGTTCCCCTACGAGGAGACCGAGGACCAGCAGAACGCCATCGACGCGGTGCTCGACGATCTCGCCGCCGGTCGGCCCATGGACCGACTCATCTGCGGCGACGTTGGCTTCGGCAAGACCGAGGTGGCGCTGCGGGCCGCCTTTGCGGTCGCCATGTCGGGTTACCAGGTGGCCGTGGTCGTGCCGACGACGCTCCTGGCGCGCCAGCACTACAAGGCCTTCACCGAGCGTTTCCAGGGGCTGCCGGTGCGCATCGCCCAGGCTTCCCGTTTCGTCTCCGCAGGTGAGATGAAGAAGGTGAAGGAGGGGCTCGCCGATGGCACCATTGATATCGTCATCGGCACGCACGCCCTGCTGGGCAAGACCATCCGCTTCAAGGAGCTGGGCCTCATCATCGTCGACGAGGAGCAGCATTTCGGCGTGGCTCACAAGGAGCGGCTGAAGGAGTTGCGCGCCGAGGTGCACGTGCTGACCCTGACGGCCACGCCCATCCCGCGCACCCTCCAGCTTGCCCTGACGGGCGTGCGGGAGCTGTCGATCATCGCCACGCCGCCGGTGGACCGCCTGGCGGTGCGCACCTTCATCACGCCGTTCGACCCGCTCGTCATCCGCGAGGCACTGCTGCGCGAGCGCTATCGCGGCGGCCAGGCGTTCTACGTCTGCCCGCGCATCGAGGATCTCGCGGAGGTGAAGGCGTTCCTCGATGCCGAGGTGCCCGAGGCACGCGTGGTCGTCGCTCATGGCCAGATGCCTGCCGGCCAGCTCGAAGACGCCATGACGGCTTTCTACGATGGCAAGTTCGACATCCTCCTGTCGACGACGATCGTTGAATCGGGCCTCGACATCCCGCGTGCCAACACGCTCATCGTCCACCGGGCGGACATGTTCGGCCTCGCCCAGCTCTACCAGCTGCGCGGCCGTGTCGGCCGTTCGAAGACGCGCGCCTATGCGCTCTTCACCGTGCCCGCCAACCGCACGCTGACGGCGACGGCCGAACGCCGGCTCAAAGTGCTGCAGTCGCTCGACACGCTCGGCGCCGGTTTCCAGCTCGCCAGCCACGACCTCGACATCCGCGGCGCGGGCAACCTCCTCGGCGAGGAGCAGTCCGGCCACATCAAGGAGGTGGGCTACGAGCTCTACCAGCAGATGCTGGAGGAGGCGGTGGCGCAGCTCAAGGCTGGCGTCGCCGACGAGGAGACGGAGGAGCAGTGGTCGCCGTCGATCACCATCGGTACGCCGGTGATGATCCCCGAGAGCTATGTGCCGGACCTGCAGCTGCGCCTCGGCCTCTACAAGCGCCTGTCNACGCTGGAGCGCGACGACGAGATCGAAGCCTTCGGCGCCGAACTCATCGACCGCTTCGGCCCCCTGCCGGAGGAGGTGGACCAGCTTCTCAAGCTCGTGGCCATCAAGGCCCTGTGCCGGCGCGCCAATGTGGAGAAGGTCGAGGCCGGTCCCAAGGGCCTCATCGTTGCCTTCCGCGACAATGCCTTCGCCAATCCGGAGGGCCTCATCGCCTATGTGGCCGGTGAGGGCACGCTGGCAAAGGTGCGGCCCGACATGCGGATCGTCTTCATTCAGGACATGGACACCGCAGAAGCGCGCCTCAAGGGCACGGCCCGCGTGCTGCGCGACCTCGTGCGCATCGCGGAGCAGAAAAAGGCAGCGTAACGCGTCGCCGCGCCTCATCCGGCGGCGGCGCCTCGGGCATCGCGATGATGCGTGCTGCAGCGAGTCTTTCGATCATCGCGCGACGTTGAAGAAGCGCCGACACGGCCAGGTGACGGTGATCGGATTCCTTGTATGGCGCTTCAATATATCTGCATAAGTTATTGCATATTATGCATATTACCGTCTTGCTGGCGATCAGCTCTGCCGGGTTGACAGCAGGAGCGGAACGTTTCTTAATAAATCAACATGATTTATAAAAAGGTCGCTGCTGGCGGCCGGGAAACGTCAGGACGGGCCATGCGTGCCATGCGGTCCGGGCAGGGGACGAATTCCCTGCAGATCCGGCAGTACAATCAGCGTCTGGTCTTGCGCTGGCTGCGCCGCCTCGGCGAGGCGTCCAAGGCGGATCTTGCCCGCGCAGCGGACCTCACCAGCACGGCCGTCGGCCAGATCGTCGACGAACTCGACGCCCTCGGGCTCGTGGAGACGGTCGGCAAGCGTCATCGCGGCCAGCGTGGCCAGCCGGCGACGATCCTGCGGCTCAACAGAGCGGGCGCTTACGGCATCGGCGTCCGGCTCGACCGCAGCCGCATCGAGACGGCGCTCGTCGATCTGGGCGGCCATCTCCTTGCCCAGTACACACATGACATCGACCTGCCGTCGCCGGCCGCGACGCTCGAGATCGTCCAGCGTGACGTGGAGCAGCTGCTCGCCTTCTGCACACCCGAGATGCGCGAGCGTATCACCGGCATCGGCATCGGCCGTCCCTACAATCTCGGCAGCTGGCTTCAGCAGCTCGATCTCGTCGAGGTGCCATCGCTGCGCGAGTGGGATGATGCGGATTTTGCCGGCGACCTTNCGCGCGCCACGGGCCTTGCCACGGTGGAGGAGAACGACGGCGCCGCGGCGGCGATTGCCGAGCTGTTCCATGGCCTGGGCCACGAGGCGGACAACTTCCTCTACCTGTTCATCGGCCCTTGCATCGGCGGCGGGCTCGCCATGGGCGGGGATTACCTGCGCGGCGAGACCGGCAACGCCGCCGACGTCGCCGTGATGCCGGTGGGGCCGAGCCGGCTGCCCTCGGCGCCGCAAGGCCCCGAGACCAACATTCTCCTCACACGCGCCTCGCTCAACGCGCTCATCCGCCATCTGCGCCACTGCGGGGCGCGGGTGACCGGCCTCGGCGACCTGGCGGNGGCGATGAACGCCCATCCCCGAGCNGTCGAGGAATGGATGGACGANTGCGTCGACGCGCTCGTCGGGCCGCTCCTCTCCATGCGGGCCTTGCTCGACATCTCGCTCGTCGCGCTCGACAGCGACCTCGACCGGGTGTGGATCGACCGTCTGATCGTGCGGCTCGAGAAGGCGCTCGCCGCCGGTGTTGCCGAGGCCCGTACGCCGCCGCTGGTGCGGGCCGGCCATTTCGGCCCCTATGCCGGCGCGCTCGGCGCGGCGAGCCTGCCGCTCTTCGTCCACCTCAGCCCGCGGACGGGCATCCTTACCGGCGAGGCAACCGTCGGCGTCAAGGGAGGCAGCGAGCATGTCTTCGCCTGAGCCCATCCTCGAGATGCGCGGCATCTCCAAGACCTTTCCCGGGGTCAGGGCGCTCTCCGACGTGCAGCTCACCATCTATCCGGGCGAGATACACGCCCTGATGGGCGAGAACGGCGCCGGCAAGTCCACGCTGATGAAGGTNCTGGCCGGCGCCTATCAGGCCGACCCCGGCGGCGAGATCCGCATTGACGGCAAGCCCGTGACCATCGACGGGCCGCTCGCTGCCAAGGCGCACGGCATCGCGATCATCTACCAGGAGCTGGCACTCGCCCCGAACCTCACTGTGGCCGAGAACATCCATCTCGGCATGGAGATCAGCCGCCATGGNATGATCGACCGCCAGGCCATGGCGGAGGCCTGNAGCGAAGTGCTCAAGCGGCTCGGTGCCACCTTTGGCCCGCGCACGCTGGTCGCCGACCTGTCGATCGCCGAGCGCCAGCTCGTCGAGATTGCGCGAGCGGTGCATGCGAGGTCACGCATCCTCGTCATGGACGAGCCGACCACGGCGCTTTCCTCGCGCGAGACGGACCGTCTCTTCGCCCTCGTGCGCCAGCTGCGGGCGGAGGGGCTGGCCATCATCTACATTTCCCACCGCATGGCCGAGGTCTACGAACTGTCCGACCGTGTCTCGGTTCTGCGCGACGGCACCTATGTGGGCACGCTCGGCCGCGACGAGATCAGGCCCGATACCATCGTGCGCATGATGGTGGGGCGCGACCTGTCCTCCTTCTACAAGAAGGACCATACGGCAGGNGTGCGCAACGCGCCCGTGCTCGAGGTGCGCAACGTCGGCGACGGCACGCGCGTCAGGGGCTGCTCCTTCACGCTCCACGCAGGCGAGGTGCTCGGGCTCGCCGGCCTCGTCGGGGCCGGNCGCACGGAGCTCGCGCGCCTCATCTACGGCGCCGACAGGCGCACTAGCGGCGAGATCGTCGTGGGGGGCAGGCCGGTCGACATCCGCAGGCCGCAGGATGCCATCGACGCCGGACTCGTCTATCTCACCGAGGATCGGAAGGCACAGGGCCTCTTCCTCGACATGACGGTGGCCGAGAACCTCAATCTCGGCGTCATCGGCCGCGATGCACGCGCCGGCGTGCTCAATCGCAGCAAGGCTCGCTGGCGGGCAGAGCGGGCCATCAAGTCGCTCGCCATCCGCGTGGCGAGCCCGGAGGTGACGGTCGGCTCCCTCTCGGGCGGCAACCAGCAGAAGGTGCTGCTCTCGCGCCTTCTCGAGACGGAGCCCAGGGTACTCATCCTCGACGAGCCCACGCGCGGCGTGGACATCGGCGCCAAGTCGGAGATCTACCGCATCATCGACCAGCTGGCGAAGAGCGGCGTCGGCGTCCTCGTCATTTCCTCCGAGCTGCCCGAGATCGTCGGCATCGCCGACCGCGTCCTCGTGATGCGCGAGGGCGAGATCGCGGGCGAGGTCGGCGGCGACACCGGCCTCGCCATCACCCAGGAAAACATCATCGCGCTCGCGACCGGCGTCGACCGCGCCCTGATGGCGGCCGAGTGAGCGACCAGAGGAGAGGGACCCCCATGTCCGCAGCCGAAGAAGCCGCTCTTGCAACGCATCGGCGCATCATGCTGCAGGGGCTCGTGCGCACTGTCGGCATGCTGCCGGTACTCGTCATCCTGTGTATCCTCATCCACCTGCTCACCATCTACGTGGCCGGGGAGGGGCGGTTCCTGACGGCGCAGAACCTGTCCATCGTCGCCCAGCAGGCATCGATCAACACGGTGCTCGCGGCGGGCATGACCTTNGTGATCCTCACAGGCGGCATCGACCTGTCCGTCGGCTCGATCCTCGCCGCCTCGGCTATGATCGCCGTCATCGCCTCGCAGGATTTCGGCAACCTCGGTGTGCCGGCCGCCATGGCGACGGGCCTGTTCTTCGGCCTCGTCAACGGTGCGCTCATCGCCTTCGTGCGGCTGCCGCCGTTCATCGTCACGCTCGGCTCGCTCACGGCCGTGCGCGGTATCGCGCGTCTGCTCGGCAACGACACGACCGTNTTCAACCCGGAGCTGCCCTTCGCCTTCATCGGCAACGGCTCGCTCGTCCTCGTGCCGGGGGTCATCGCCATCCCGTGGCTCGCGGTCATCGCCATGGCGGTGATCCTGGCCTCGTGGTTCATCCTGCGGCGCACGGTGCTTGGCGTCCACATCTACGCCGTCGGCGGCAATGCCGACGCGGCCCGCCTGTCGGGCATCAAGGTCTGGGCCGTCCTGCTCTTCGTCTATGCGGTCTCGGGCCTGCTCGCCGGGCTCGGCGGGGTCATGTCGGCGGCGCGTCTCTATGCCGCCAACGGCCTGCAACTCGGCCAGTCCTACGAGCTTGACGCCATTGCCGCCGTCATCCTCGGTGGCACGAGCTTTGTCGGCGGCATCGGCTCCATCTGGGGCACGCTCATCGGCGCGCTGATCATCGCCGTGCTGTCGAACGGCCTCATTCTGCTCGGCGTNTCCGACATCTGGCAGTTCATCATCAAGGGGCTGGTCATCATCGGCGCTGTGGCGCTCGACCGCTTCCGCCTGCAGGGCAGCGCCCGCACCTGACGGGCCGTCGGCTCACCCAGAAGGCGCCGTTCTGGTCCGGCGCCAGGATCTCAACGACCGACCAGGGGAGGAAAACACCATGCTGAAACGCGTTCTGCTTGCCGGTGCCGCGCTCGCGCTCGCGACCTCCGTCGCCAGTGCCAAGGAGCTCAAGTCGGTCGGCATCACCCTCGGCTCCCTCGGCAACCCGTTCTTCGTCACNCTCGCCAAGGGGGCCGAGGCCAAGGCCANGGAGATCAATCCCAACGTGCGCGTCACCTCGGTTTCGGCCGACTACGACCTCAACAAGCAGTTCACGCAGATTGACAACTTCATCGCCTCCGGCGTCGATCTCATCCTGCTCAATGCTGTCGATCCCAAGGCCATCGAGCCTGCGGTNAAGAAGGCCCAGGCGGCCGGCATCGTCGTCATGGCGGTTGACGTCGCGGCGGCGGGCGCGGATGCGACGGTGCAGACCAACAACGTCCAGGCCGGCGAGATCGCCTGCCAGTACATCGTCGACAAGCTCGGCGGCAAGGGCGACGTCATCATCCAGAACGGCCCGCAGGTCTCGGCCGTCATCGACCGCGTCAACGGCTGCAAGGCGGTGTTCGAGAAGGCGCCGGGCATCAACATCCTGTCGTCGGACCAGGACGGCAAGGGATCCCGTGAGGGCGGTCTCAATGTCATGCAGGGGCACCTGACGCGCTTCCCGAAGATCGATGCCGTCTTCGCCATCAACGATCCGCAGGCTATCGGCACCGATCTCGCCGCCAAGCAGCTCAACCGCAAGGGCATCATCATCACCTCGGTTGACGGCGCGCCGGACATCGAGGCGGCCCTCAAGGGCGACACGATGATCGAGGCTTCCGCAAGCCAGGATCCCTATGCCATGGCACAGCTGGCGGTGGAGGTCGGCTATGGCATCATGAACGGCAAGAAGCCCGAGCAGCCGATGGTGCTGATGCCTTCGACACTCGTCACGCGCGACAACGTCAAGGACTACAAGGGCTGGTCGGCGCCGCGCGGCTGAGCCGGCCCGTTGCGGAAGGCGGGCGCCGGTCATTCCGGCGCCCCCACGACAAGAAGGCATGCAAGGGCCATGATTCTCGTTTGCGGCGAGGCACTCGTCGATCTGTTCATCAAGGCACGCGGCGAGGGAGGGCTCGACGCAGCGGCCGTCGTCGGCGGCTCGCCCTTCAACGTCGCCGTCGGCCTCGCGCGCCTCGGCTGCCCGGCGGCGTTCTGCGGCGCCATCGCCCGCGACCCGCTCGGCGAGGAGCTCGTCGCCACGCTGGTACGCAACGGGGTCGACGTGGCGCATGTGCGGCGCAGCGACCGGCCGACGACCCTCTCGCTGGCCTCCGCCACCCCGGATGGAAGTGTGCACTACCGCTTCTATGGCGAGCAGGCGGCGGACCGGGACCTGCCCGCCGCGGCGCTGCCCGATTGCAGCGGCTTTGCCGCCATCGCCGTGGGTTCCTACAGCCTCGGCGTCGAGCCGGTAGGCTCCACAATCGAGACACTCCTGGCCCGCGAGGGGGGCCGCCGGGTCGTGAGCATCGATCCCAACCTGCGGCCGGACATCATTGGCGACATGGGCCGCTGGCGCGAGCGCTTTGCGCGCCTTGTCTCCCACGCCACCATCGTCAAGGCGAGCGCCGAGGACATCGCCACGGCCTACGGGCAGGACGCGGATGTCGGCGCCATGGCGGCGGCCTGGCTCGCGGCCGGTGCGAAGCTCGTCGTGGTCACCCGGGGCGAGCAGGGCGCCAGCGCCTATCTTGCCGACGGCGCCGTGCTCGATGTGCCGGCACGGCCTGTCGACCTCGTCGACGCGGTAGGCGCCGGCGACACCTTTCATGCCGCACTGCTTGCGTTCCTTGCCGAACGAGGCAAGCTCGACCGTCAATCGATCGCGACGGTCGACCACGAGACCGTCACCAATGCGCTGCACTATGCGGCGAGCGCCGCCTCTGTCACCTGCAGCCGCAGGGGCGCAGACCTGCCAACGCGGCAGGATGTGGAAGCGATTTTGCACGAAAGAACAGTGGCATGACGAGCCGTGTTATTCCTGTTTCTCCGTTCGTGCTCGTGGTCTTCGGCGCGACGGGCGATCTCTCCCAGCGCAAGCTGTTGCCCGCGCTCTACCATCGCGATCAGGCGGGCCAGCTTCCCCCCGAGGCCAGGATCGTCGGCGCCTCGCGCCGTCATCTGAGCGACGAGGATTTTCGCGCGCTGGCGAGGAAAGCTCTCGAGGAGCACGTCCCGGCGCGCGACATCGAGCCCGGCGCGCTCGAGCGGTTCCTCGCCCGGCTGAGCTATGTTGCGGTGGATGCGACCGGCAAGGATGGCTGGGATGCGCTCGCCCGTGCCGCCGGTGCGGCGGAACATTTCGTCCGCGTCTTCTATCTTGCCACCTCGCCCGATCTGTTCGGGCCCATCTGCGAGCAGATCGGCGCCCATGGCCTGGTCGACGGGCGCACGCGTGTGGTGGTGGAAAAGCCCCTCGGCAAGGATCTCGCCTCTGCCCAGCGGCTCAACGCTGCCATCGGACGCGTCTTCCCCGAGGAGAGCATCTACCGCATCGACCACTATCTCGGGAAGGAGACGGTCCAGAATCTGATGGCGCTGCGCTTCGCCAACGCGCTGTTTGAGCCGCTGTGGAACGCCGCCCATATCGACCACGTGCAGATCACCGTGGCCGAATCCCTCGGCGTGGAGGGGCGGGCCGGCTATTACGACACGGCCGGCGCCATGCGCGACATGGTGCAGAACCACCTGCTGCAGCTGCTCTGCCTCGTCGCCATGGAGACGCCCACGTCGCTCGCGGCAGACCCGGTGCGTGACGAGAAGCTCAAGGTCCTCAAGGCGCTCGTGCCCATCGGCCGGCACAACGCTGCGCAGGTGACCGTGCGCGGCCAGTACCGCGCCGGCGCCTCGGCCGGGGGCGCTGTGCCGGGCTATCTGGAAGAGCTCGGCGCGCATGCCAGCAACACCGAGACCTTCGTTGCCCTCAAGGTCGAGATCGCGAACTGGCGCTGGGCCGGCGTGCCGTTCTACCTGCGCACGGGCAAGCGGCTCGCCACGCGTGTGTCGGAGATCGTCGTCACCTTCCGGGCCATTCCCCATTCGGTGTTTGATGCGAGCGCCGGGCCGATCACGCCCAACCGCCTCGTCATCAGGCTGCAGCCGGACGAGGGGGTGAAGCTGTGGCTGATGATCAAGGATCCTGGCCCCGGCGGCATGCGCCTGCAGCACCTGCCGCTCGACATGAGCTTCGCCGAAGCCTTCGGCGTGCGCAATCCGGATGCGTACGAGCGCCTCATCCTCGATGTCGTGCGCGGCAACCAGACGCTTTTCATGCGCCGCGACGAGGTGGAGGCAGCCTGGGCCTGGATCGATCCCATCATCGAGGCGTGGCAGGAGACGCGCGACGCCCCCAAATCCTACACGGCGGGCACCTGGGGGCCCTCGGCGTCGATCGCGCTCATCGAGCGCGACGGCCGCACCTGGTACGAAGACGGCGCGATGTAGTGCAGCCCACGGAGATTGCCATGACCGTTCAAGCGCGGATCGGCGAGGTCACCGAACGCATCGCAAGGCGCAGCCGCGACGCGCGCGCCCGCTATCTGGAGCGCATCGCCGCCGCGGCGGAGGCGAAGCCGCGGCGCGGCCATCTCGGCTGCGCCAATCTCGCGCACGGTGTCGCCGCCTGCGAGCGATGGACAAGGAGCGGCTCGCCGGCTCGGACGCGCCGAACCTCGGCATCGTCACCGCCTACAACGATATGCTCTCGGCGCATCAGCCGTTCGAGCGCTTCCCCGGGATCATCCGGGACGCTGTGCGCGAGGTGGGCGCCACCGCCCAGGTTGCTGGCGGCGTGCCGGCCATGTGTGATGGGGTCACCCAGGGCGAGGCCGGCATGGAGCTGTCGCTGTTCTCGCGCGACGTCATCGCGCTGTCGACGGCGATTGCCTTGTCGCACCAGATGTTCGACGCCGCCGTTTTCCTCGGCGTCTGCGACAAGATCGTGCCGGGGCTCGTCATCGGCGCCCTGTCTTTCGGCCATCTGCCGGCCGTCTTCGTGCCTGCGGGGCCGATGACCTCGGGCCTGTCCAACGACGAGAAGGCCGGACCCGCCAGCTCTATGCCGAGGGCAAGGTGGGGCGCGAGCGCTGCTGGCATCCGAGATGAAGTCCTATCACGGGCCCGGCACCTGTACCTTCTACGGCACGGCCAATTCCAACCAGATGCTCATGGAGATCATGGGCCTGCACCTGCCGGGTGCGTCCTTCGTCAACCCCAACACGCCGCTGCGCGACGAGCTGACGCGGGTGGCGGCCAGGCGTGCAATCGCCATCTCGGCCCTTGGCAACGAATACACGCCCGTCGGGCGCATCATCGACGAGAAGGCCGTGGTCAACGGCGTGGTCGGGCTGCACGCCACCGGCGGCTCGACCAATCACACCCTGCACCTCGTTGCCATGGCGGCCGCCGCCGGCATCACGCTGACCTGGGACGACTTCGCCGATCTCGCCGAGGTGACGCCGCTGCTCGCCCGCGTCTATCCCAACGGCAAGGCGGACGTGAACCACTTCCACGCCGCCGGCGGCATGGGGTTCCTCATCCGCGAGCTTCTCGGCGCCGGNCTGCTGCACCGCGACGTGACNACCGTCTGGGGCACNGGGCTCGAAGGCTACCTCGTGGAGCCGGGACTCGACGAGAACGGTGGCATCGTGTGGCGCGAGGCGGCCGCGCAAAGTGGCAACACCGACATCCTGCGCGGCGTCGCCGAGCCCTTCCAGCCGACGGGCGGGCTGAAGGTTCTGGACGGTCCGCTCGGCCGGGCGGTGATCAAGACCTCCTCCGTGGCACGCGAGCGCCACGTGATCGAGGCCCCGGCGCGCGTCTTCCACAGCCAGGAGGAGCTGCAGGCGGCCTTCAGGGCCGGCACGCTCACCGGTGACTTCGTCGCGGTGGTGCGCTTTCAGGGGCCGAAGGCCAACGGCATGCCGGAGCTGCACAAGCTGACGCCGCCGCTCGCCGTGCTGCAGGACCGCGGCCAGCGCGTGGCTCTCGTCACGGACGGGCGCATGTCCGGCGCATCCGGCAAGGTGCCGGCGGCAATCCATGTCACGCCGGAGGCAGCCGACGGCGGAGCCATCGCGAAAATTCGCGATGGCGACATCATTCGCGTCGATGCCCTCAACGGCCGGCTCGACGTGCTGGTCGACGCGGCGGAGTTCGCGGCGCGTGCGCCGGCTGAGGCGGACCTCTCGTCCTCGCATGTCGGCGTGGGGCGGGAGCTCTTCGCCGGCTTCCGCCATCTGGTCGGCCCGGCGGAAAAGGGAGCGGCGATCTTCGCGGCCTGACACGGCAGGCGGATGCGAGCCGACAATCGTCAACAAATCCGATTATCGTGTTGACGGTGTTTGCCTAATCGGCCTGAAACACACCCCTCAACGCGCGGTAGAGGCGCTTGAAGCGGGCGAAGGTCGGCCGATAGGCCTCGGCGAGGTTCCTGTCCGGTTCGATGATATCCGCAACGGGCGGCGTCCGGCATACTGCCGCCGGCCCTTCGCCGGTCGTCGCAATGCGGGCGAGGCGGGCGGCGCCGAAGGCCGGCCCCTTCGCGCCGCCGCTGTAGAGCACGACGGGACGCTCCAGGGCGCTCGCCATCAGGCGCATCCAGAAGTGACTGCGCGAGCCGCCGCCGATGGCCGCAACCGAGGCGGCGTGGGTTCCTGCCCGGGCGAGACATTCCTGCGCCTCGGCGAAGGAGAAGGCAACACCCTCGAGCACCGCCTGGACCATTTCCTCCTGCGTCACGTCCGGCGAGAGGCCGAAGAAGACGCCGCGGGCGTGGGGATCGTTGTGGGGCGTCCGCTCGCCCGTGAGATAGGGCAGGAAGAGGGGCCGGGCGGGGCGGCCCGAGAAGGCGGCCTCGGTGCGCGCGAGCAGGGCTGCGATGTCGTCGGCGCCGAGAATCCGGGCCGTCCAGGCGAGCGCGCTCGCCCCGTTAAGCAGCGCCGCCATCTGGAACCAGCGGCCGGGCAGGGCGTGGCTGAAGGCGTGCACATAGGCTTCCGGGAAGGGGCGGAAGCGGTCGGTGGTGACGAAATACTGCCCGGAGGTGCCGAGGGAGAGGAACGCATCGCCGTCCTCCACGGCCCCGATGCCGATCCCGCCGGCCGCAGCGTCGCCTGCACCGCCGGCGACCGGCAGCCCCGGCGGCAGGCCGAGCGCCTCGGCGGCCTCGGCCCGCAGGGCTCCGGACACGGCCGTGCCCTCGACGAGGCGCGGCACCTGCGCGCGCGTAAGCCCCGTGGCTGCAAGGATCTCGTCCGACCAGTCGCGGTGCGCCTCGTCGAGCCAGAGCGTGCCGGCCGCGTCGGACATGTCCGTGACCGCTTCTCCCGTGAGCCGAAAGCGAACGTAGTCCTTCGGCAGGAGCACCATGGCCACTTTGCGGAAGGTCTCCGGTTCATTCTCGGCGAGCCACAGGAGCTTCGGCGCCGTGAAGCCGGGCATGGCGGGCACGCCGGCGACCTGGCCGAGCCCCGGCAGGCGGCGGGCGAGCTCGGCGCATTCGGCATGGGCGCGGCCGTCGTTCCAGAGAATGGCCGGGCGCAGGAGCTCGCCGGCCGCATCGAGCAGCACCGCGCCGTGCATCTGGCCGGAAAGGCCGAGGCTGCGCACGGCCGCGAAGGCTCCGGGTGCCGCGAGGCGCAGCCCGCCGAGGGCCGTCTCCACAGCCCGCCACCAGTCCTGCGGGTTCTGCTCGGCCCAGAGCGGGTGAGGGCGGGAAACGGTGAGCGGCACCTCCGCCTCGGCAAAAAGCTGCTCGTCCTCACCGACGAGGACGGCTTTCACTGCCGACGTGCCGATGTCGATGCCGAGATACATGCGCTCANCGGGCGCGGAAGCGCCCGCCCTGGTCGCTGCAGCGCCTACCGGCCGGAGAACAGCGGATGCTCCACCTTGTCGCCCGGCTTCGCACCGATGCGGGCGGCCGTGCCCGCATTCAGCTCCAGCACCGAGAGGACGGGCTCGCCAGAGGGCACGATGCGGGTCGACAGCGGCTCTGTGCGCTGCGCGATGCGCGCGATGGTGCCGTCAGCCCGGATGAACAGCATGTCGAGCGAGATGTAGGTATTCTTCATCCACATCGCGACTGGTGCCGTCTCGCCGAAATCGAAGAGCATNCCCCTGTCGGCCGGCAGGAACCGGCGATGCATCAGGCCGGTGGCGCGCTCCTCCGGCGTGCGCGCGACTTCGACAGCGAAGGAGTGGGCCCCGCTTGCCGTGTGGATCGTCAGGGTTTCGAGAGACTGTGCAGCGGCGGTCGCGGCCCAGGACAAGGCAAGAACAGCCGCAAGGCCAAGGCGCAAGCGCAGCCAGCGGCTCACAGTGACACCGGCCTCAGTGGGTCGCGGGCGCATGGCCCCCGTCCGCCGGCCGCACCTCTGCCGCCATGAGGCCTTTCGGCCCCTGGCCGAAGCGCACGAGAAGCTGCTGGCCNGGCTTCACATCGGTAATGCCGTAGCGCCGCAGGGTCTCCATGTGCACGAAAATGTCGGGCGTGCCTTCCCCGCGCGTGACGAAGCCGAAGCCGCGAAGGCGGTTGAACCACTTTACAGTGACCATCTCGAGCGCGCTCGTCGGCACGACGGTGACGTGCGTGCGCGGCGGGGGCAGTTCGCTCGGGTGGACGGCGGTCGACTGATCCATGGAAATGATGCGCACCGCCTGCAGGCCGCGCGGGCGGCGCACCACCTCGCAGACCACGCGTGCCCCTTCATTGGCCGTCTCGTAACCGTCACGTTTCAGACAGGTGACATGCACCAGCACGTCCGGCAGCCCATTGTCGGGCACGATGAATCCGAAGCCCTTTGCAACATCGAACCACTTGATGTGGCCGGCAAGCTCGACGATCGGCTCGGTGACCGATTCGAGTCCTTTGCCCGAAAGGCGCGCGTCGTCCGACGGGGCTACCTTGGGCATGAAACCTTTAGAAGAAAATTCGTCGGACATGAAAACCACCAGCCGAATCGTAGAGAACGATTCCCCATACAAGGATAACACTCACAGACAGGGCGCAAAGTCAGAATTCATGAATTAATCAATACCTCTCCCTTCGTCACCGGACAGTTGGGCAAGTTGCATGCAGATTGTGCCGATCTCACCGTTCAGGACAAGGTCGGCGATGCCGTCGAGCGGTGTCGGTTCGCGGTTGACGATGACGAGCCGCGCTCCGTGCCGCTTCGCTGTGACCGGCAGCCCTGCCGCAGGGTGGACCAGCAGCGACGAACCGATGGCAATGAAGAGGTCGCTCTCCTCCGCCAGCGCCTGGGCCCGCTGCAGGGCCTGCTGCGGCATGGCTTGCCCGAAGGAGATGGTGGCGGCCTTCACGATGCCGCCGCAACGCTTGCAGGCGGGCGGCTCGCCGGTGGCTTCGAAGGCCGGGCGGATCTCTGCCAGCTCATGTCGCTCGCCGCAGTCGAGGCAGGTGGCATAGGTGCCGTTGCCGTGCAGCTCGATCACCTGGTCCGCCGGCACGCCGGCGGCCTGCTGCAGGCCGTCGATGTTCTGGGTGATGATGGCCGGTGCCTTGCCTGAAGCGACGAGCTCGGCAAGGAAATGATGCCCACGCCCCGGTTTTGCGCCGGCGTAGAGATCGTCCATGACGAACTTGCGCCGCCACGCCTCGCGCCGCGCCTGTGGGCTAGCGATGAAGACGTCGAAGGGGATGGGCTGGTTCGCGAGCCAAGGGCTGCCCGGCGAGCGGAAATCGGGCACGCCGCTCTCCGTCGAGATGCCTGCCCCGGTGAAGGGGGCAACGACCTCGGCGCGCGCCAGCCAGTCGGCCAACACCTCGATATCCTCCTCGAGTGCGGCGGGGTCGTATGGAGTCATCGGCCAGGGCCATTTATACGGGCGCCCATTGAAGCAGCCGGAAAGGCGCGCCGCAACTGGTCAGGCCGCTCGTATTTCGTCTACCTTCCTGCGGGCCCTGGCGGCCTCGTCGCGGATCGCGCCCCAGTCTCCGGCGGCGACCGATGCGGCGGGCGTGAGCCAGGTGCCGCCGACACACATTACCGTCTTGAGGGCGAGATAGTCTCCGAGATTGTCGGTGTTGACGCCGCCCGTCGGGCAGAAGACGACGTTGGGGAAGGGGCCGGCCAGCGCCTTGATCATGGCGATGCCGCCGGCCAGCTCGGCCGGGAAGAACTTGAGGGCCGTGCGCCCGCGTTCGCCGGCCCGCATCACCTCTGATGCCGTGGCGACGCCGGGCAGCCAGGGCAGGCCGGCCGCCCGGGCGGCGTCGTCCAGCGTCTCGCTGAAGCCGGGGCTGACCACGGCCTTCGCGCCGGCGTCGCGAACCTGGGCAAACTGTGCGGGCTGCACCACCGTGCCGGCAATGACGAACATCCCGGGACAGCTGCGGGCAACGGCCTCGATGGCGGCGAGACCCGCCGCGGTGCGCAGTGTAAGCTCGATGACGTCGATGCCGCCCTCCAGCAGGGCATTGGCCAGCGACACGGCCGCCGCNGCGTCGGGCACCGANACGACCGGGATGACNCCGCAGGCCTTCATTCGCTCGATATGGANGTCGCTCATCTCTGGCTCCCTNGGTTGTCCGGTCCCCTTGCTTTTGACGCGAAGCGAAGGCGCCCGCAAGCCAAATTCAAACGATTTAGCTGCCGGTGGCTCCTTGGCCTTCGTCTGGTCTTCGTTTCTCGCGCGGGCAAAAAGCGTCTATGAGCGAAAGGCCCGCGCAGGAGACGGGTTGAGCCGGAGGGAGAATGCATGACGTCCGCCAGGCACGGGCCGACCCTGTCCGCGACTGTCGCCGACGTGGCTCCCCGCCCGCCGGCCGAGGCCGGCCGAGGCCGGCTTCTCGGCATCGACGTGATGCGGGGTGTCGCGCTCCTGGCCATGGCGGTCTATCACGGCGCGTGGGATGCGAGCCACCTCGGGCTCACGGGCGTCGACATCGTCCATGAGCCCGGCTGGCGGTTCTTCGCCCGNGCCATCGCCACCTCATTTCTCCTGCTCGTCGGTTTCAGCCTTGTTCTCGCCCACGGCCAGGGCATCCGCTGGCGCCCCTTCCTGCGGCGGCTCGCGTCGGTTGCCGTGGCGGCCGCGGCGATCACCGTCGCGACGTTCATCGTCTTTCCGCGCAGCTACATCTTCTTTGGCATCCTGCACTGCATCGCCCTGTCGAGCCTGCTCGCCCTGCCGTTCCTGCGTCTGCCGCCGGTGCTCACCGCAGTTGTCGGCATTGCGGTTGTAGCCGCACCCTCCATGGTTTCGGCGCCCCTCTTCGATCTGCCCGTCCTTGCCTTCGTGGGCTTGGGCACGGAGACGCCGGTGTCGAATGATTACGTGCCGCTCTTTCCCTGGTTCGGGCCGGTGCTGCTCGGTGTCGCGGCGGGGCGGCTCGCGGTCGACAGGCATCTGACCGGTTGGCTGCGGGCACGCCGGGAGCCGGGCAGGGGCGTGCGCCTCATCGCCTGGATGGGCCGGCACAGCCTCGCCTTCTATCTGGTTCACCAGCCCGTGCTGTTCGGCCTCATGTTCCTCGCCGCCCAAGCACTCGGCGTCACCAGTCAGCCGGCAGCGGCGACGGGGTTTTTTGCGCAATGCCGCGCGAGCTGTGAGGCCACCGGCGTCTCGGCTGCCTCGTGCACGCGCTATTGCACCTGCGCCGACGGAGCGATCCGCGAGGAAGGCATCGACCTTGCCGACCCGTCGGACGAGGAGAGGGCACGTATCACGGCCGTCATCAACCGCTGCCGGGCGACGGTGAAGCCCTAGCAGAACGAAAAACGGCGGGCCGAGGGCCCGCCGTTTCCGACGAATGGACGCCTGCGACGGCTCAGCTGCCGGTGAGGCTC
>JGI25331J36430_1000240_pt1 | contig 34492 bp, 29 predicted proteins | sample HigsolmetaAR206D_FD_36430 | JGI IMG/M metagenome (IMG submission 36430) | reverse complement strand
GGGGAAGCGGTCCGGCGCAGTTGGTTGCGCTTGAAACCGTATGTTCCAACAAAAAAGCAAGGCTGACCGCCTTGCTGTAGGAGTTTCTTCTCGAACCCGAAACGCCTGTTCATTCGGAACAGTGGGGTGCTCCCGCACCTCTCGGCGCTGTTTTGGGCTTCCTCCCGAGACCTGGACCGCAATTCCCCGCTCTGTGGATGGTGGCAGGGACTTTCGATCGGCATCAAATGCATAGTCCATCGTGCGGCACTTGTCACCCATTTGTGCAGAGGCTGCCCGCATTTTTTGCATGCCGCCGTCATACGCATGCCGAAAGCCGAAGGTGCGGGCGGCGATTCGCAAAGCCAGCCTTGTCTTTTGCCGTGCGGCAGTGTTGTCTCAGCAAACGACTCGCTCCCTTCCACACAAGCCCGGTTGCCGTTGTCTCATGCGTCTCAGCCGCTATTTCCTGCCCACGCTCCGTGAAGACCCCAAAGAAGCGGAGATCGTCTCCCATCGCCTGATGCTGCGGGCGGGGCTCATCCGGCAGCAATCGGCTGGCATCTATGCCTGGCTGCCGATCGGCCACCGGGTTCTGACCAAAATTTCGGCAATCGTGCGCGAGGAGCAGAATCGCTCCGGGGCCATCGAGCTGCTGATGCCGACGATCCAGTCCGCCGAACTGTGGCGTGAGTCGGGCCGCTACGACGCCTACGGCAAGGAGATGCTGCGCATCACCGACCGGCATGAGCGCGAGATGCTCTACGGGCCGACGAATGAGGAGATGATCACGGACATCTTCCGGTCCTATGTGCGCTCGTACAAGGACCTGCCGCTTAACCTCTACCACATCCAGTGGAAGTTCCGGGACGAGATCCGCCCGCGTTTCGGCACCATGCGCTCGCGCGAGTTCCTGATGAAGGACGCCTATTCCTTCGACATCGACCAGGCGGGCGCGCGCCACTCCTACAACAAGATGTTCGTGGCCTATCTGCGNACCTTCGCCCGGCTCGGCCTCAAGGCCATTCCGATGCGGGCCGACACGGGGCCCATCGGCGGCGACCTCAGCCACGAGTTCATCATCCTGGCCTCAACGGGCGAGAGCGAGGTGTTCTGCCACCGCGACTTCCTCGACTTTCCCATCCCGTCGGCGGACACGGATTTCGACGACGTCGCCGGTCTGCAGGCGATCGTCGACAAATGGACGTCGCTCTATGCCGCGACCTCCGAGAAGCACGACGAGGCNGCCTTCGCTGCCATTCCGGACGACCGGAAGGTGTCGGCGCGCGGCATCGAGGTGGGCCACATCTTCTACTTCGGCACGAAATACTCCCTGCCGATGAAGGCGACGGTCACCGGCCCCGATGGCAAGGAGCATCCCGTGCACATGGGCTCCTATGGCATCGGCCCGTCGCGCCTCGTCGCTGCCATCATCGAGGCGAGCCACGACGATGCCGGCATCATCTGGCCGGATCCNATCGCGCCCTTCGACGTTTCGCTCATCAACATCAAGGTCGGCGACACGGCGACGGACGAGGCCTGCGCCAGGCTGTACCATGCGCTTACCACGCGTGGCATCGACGTGCTCTACGACGACCGGGACGAGCGCCCCGGTGCCAAGTTNGCGACGGCCGACCTCGTCGGCATGCCGTGGCAGATTCTCGTGGGCCCCAAGAGCCTTGCCGACGGCAAGGTGGAGCTGAAGCGGCGCGCCACGGGCGAGCGCCAGCTCCTGTCCATCGAGGATGCCGTGGCGCGGATCGCGGGCTGATGGCGGGGCGGGGAGCGGCATGAGCGCACGCGCGGCCGAAAGCGGTTCGACGAGACCCTTTGCGCTCTTCGAGTGGCTGCTCGCGGCCCGCTACCTGCGCGCGCGCCGGCGCGAGGGCTTCATNTCCGTCATCGCCGGCTTTTCCTTCCTCGGCATCATGCTGGGGGTCGCGACGCTCATCGTCGTCATGTCGGTGATGAACGGCTTCCGCAAGGAGCTGCTCGACAAGATCGTCGGCGTGAACGGCCACATGTTCATCCAGCCGATCGATTCGCCGCTGACCGACTACGACGAGGTGGCCAAGCGGCTCTCGGCCCTCGACGGCGTAAAGCTTGTCGTGCCGATGGTGGAGGGCCAGGCGCTCGTCTCCTCCACCGCTGCGTCGGGCGGCGCCCTGGTGCGCGGCGTGCGCGAGGCCGACATCGCCAGCATCCCCTTCATCGCCGACACCATCAGGCAGGGCACCCTGCGCGATTTCGACGTGAAGGGCGGCGTCGCCATCGGCCGGCGCATGGCCGANTATCTCGGCCTGCGGGTCGGCGATTCCCTCACCATCGTATCGCCGCGCGGCGCCGCGACCGCCTTCGGCACGGCCCCGCGCATCAAGGCCTATCCCATCGTGGCGGTGTTCGAGATCGGCATGTCCGAGTTCGACAACACCTTCGTCTACATGCCGCTCAGCGAGGCGCAGGCCTATTTCAACCGGGACGGGGACGTCAGCGTCATCGAGGTGTTCCTCGACAATGCCGACGAGGTGGGGCCGATGCGGGCACGGATCGAGGAGGCGGCCGGCCGGCCGATCCTGATCACGGACTGGCGGCAGCGGAACCGCACCTTCTTCGGCGCGCTGGAGGTTGAGCGCAATGTGATGTTCCTCATCCTCACGCTGATCGTGCTCGTGGCGGCGCTCAACATCGTCTCCGGCCTCATCATGCTGGTGAAGGACAAGAGCGAGGACATCGCCATCCTGCGCACCATGGGCGCGACGCGCGGCGCGGTGATGCGCGTCTTCCTCATCACCGGCGCGTCCATTGGCATTGTGGGTACGTTCGCCGGCTTCCTCCTGGGCCTGACGCTGGCCTGGAATGTGGAGGGGATCCGCAGCTTCCTCTCGCAACTCACGAACTCGAACCTCTTCCCGGCCGAGCTCTACTTTCTCAGCCGCCTGCCGGCCGAGGTGGACCCGGCCGAGGTGACGACCGTCGTGGTCATGGCCATCGTCCTCTCGCTGCTGGCGACGCTCTATCCAAGCTGGCGGGCGGCGCGCCTCGACCCGGTCGAGGCCCTTCGGTACGGGTGAGCCGGCATGACCATGCCACAGACGCCGGCCCTGTTCCTCTCCAAGATTGAACGTCGCTACGTGCAGGGCGAGACGACGCTGCACATTCTGCGCGGCGCTGATCTGGCCGTCTGGCCCGGCGAGATCGTCGCGCTGGTCGCCCCCTCGGGCAGCGGCAAGTCCACGCTGCTGCACATCGCCGGCCTTCTGGAGCGCCCCGACGGCGGCGAGGTCTATGTGGGCGGCGAGCCGACGACAGGCCTCGACGACGCCGGCCGCACGCGCCTGCGGCGGCTCGACATCGGATTCGTCTACCAGTTCCATCACCTGCTGCCGGAGTTCTCGGCGCTCGAGAACGTCGCGCTGCCGCAGCTCATCCGCGGCCTGCCGCGACGGGAGGCGGAGAGCCGTGCCGCCGAGGTGCTCGGCTTCCTCGGCCTTGGGGAACGCCTTCGCCATCGGCCGGCCGAGCTTTCCGGCGGCGAGCAGCAGCGCGTCGCCATCGCGCGCGCCGTGGCCAATGCGCCGCGGGTGCTGCTCGCCGACGAGCCGACAGGGAACCTCGACCCCAGGACGTCGGACTACGTCTTTTCCATGCTGGTCGCCCTGGTGCGCGCCTCGCGCCTCGCGGCCGTCATCGCCACACACAACCTCGACCTCGCGGCGCGGATGGACCGGCGCGTGACCATCCGCGACGGCCTCGTCGTCAGCCTCGATTGAGGCTTCGGGAACGCTGCCGGTTCTGCCCGCACCGCCTGCCAACGGCCGACGCCGGCATGAAAAGGCCGCCCGCAGCGCGGACGGCCCCGTAGCCGTCATGGTGGCCTGAGCAGCCTGCGCTCACTGCTTCGTCAGCAGTCGCTCGATCTCGTAGACGGGATGCTTCGTCAGGTCCTTGTCAACTTCGGCGAGCAGCGTGGCTCGGATGTCGTCGTCGAGGCACTCGCGCAGGGCGGCCAGCATGCGCGGCGGCGCGACCAGCACGAGGCCGGGCGGGTTCATCTGCCGGTGCAGGGTCTCCAGTGTCCGTATCGTCTCTTCTGCGAAATGCACCTTGGCCTCGCGCTGCCGGTCGGCCTCGACGGCGCTTGTCGGGCCCACGACGTTCTGCGTGCGGCCCGGCCGGTCCATCCCCGTCGCGGCATTGGAGCCAAGCTCCGGCGCCTCCGCATGCCGTTCGACCTTGAGGTTTGGAAAGACCTCGTCACCCTCGTTGCGCAGGAAGAGCGCCCTGCGGGCATCGCACACGACGACGAGGGCATCGTGGGGGAGGGAAAGCTGCATGGAAGACTCCAACGGCGATCAATGACACTCTGATAGTCGTGCCTTCACGAGCGCGTTCATTGATCGACCGCAATGCGGCGCCGAATCCGTCCGCGGCGGGCGCCGTTGATCTGCCGCAATGCCCTCCCTGGGCCGAGCAGGCATTGTCGGCGCCAGCGACCGGCCGGGTGCCGCGACAGCGCGCGCAACGAAAGGGCGTGCCCGATCGTTGTCCTGATGACCGCTACATGCCGCCGGTGTGGCGCTGGCGCCGCGGCCGGGCGGGAGACGGTGCAGACGAAGGAGGAGGCGCGACGATGAAGGTTGGCGACATCATGACCCTGGGCGCGGCGACGGTTTATCCAGACACGCCGGTGCTCGAAGCGGCGCGATTAATGCTGCACCACGGCATCAGCGGCCTGCCCGTCGTCGACCGTGACGGGCGGCTCATCGGCATGGTGACCGAGCGTGACCTGCTGCGGCGGGCCGAGACTGGCACCGAGCACCAGCGCCCGCGCTGGCTCATCTTCCTCATGGACCCGGCGGCGCGCGCGGAAGACTATGTGCGCAGCCATGGCCGCCGGGTGGCGGACGTGATGACGAACACGCCAGAGAGCGTCTCGCCCGACGCGCCGCTCACCGACGCGGTCGAGCTGATGGAGCGGCGCGGCTTCAAGCGGCTGCCCGTCGTGCGGGACGGGAAGGTTGTCGGTATCGTGAGCCGGGCCAACTTCCTGCGCCTTCTCGCACGGCGGCTGGAGGACGCGGCGCAGGCCACGGCCGAGGACATGGAGATCCGCCAGCGCATCCTCGATGAGGTCGACCGCCAGGGCTGGGCCTCAAAGGGCGCGCTGGACGTGGCCGTCAACGCCGGCAAGGTCGAGCTTGACGGCATCGTGGAGGACGAGCGCGTGCGCGACGCCATCCGGGTGCTGGCGGAGAACCAGCCCGGTGTCACCGAGGTTGCGGAGCGCCTGCGCGTCCAGCGCCCCCTGACGCAGTGGCNGATCTGACAAGGGCTGCCGGGGCGGAACCGCGGCTCCGGTCNTCGCGGGGCTTGCCGGACCGTTCCGGCCGGAGGCGGCGACTCACGTTTGCGAAACGCTCCGTGCAGGTTCGCCGTCTCCCGCCGAGCCGGCCAGCAGGCCCTCACAATTCATCCCGCGTGCCTCGGCCGCCGCAGACCTCCGCGGCGGTAATCATTTGTTGACTCAGAATGCGTGGATTGCTTGAACAAAACGCGAATAGACGAGAACATAAAAAGAACAAGAGGAGAGAGAGATGCTCAAGGCCGTCATCACCTCGCTCGTCGAGATCGCGTCCCTCGGTGTTTTCGTCGCCATGGTCGGCGTCTGGGCGACGGTCGTCAGCGCTCCGCCGGTCTGAGCGGAGGCCGTCCACAGCCCTCGCGCAGCCCCTCGACGGTGCATCGCGAGGGAGTGAAACTGCGGTGCCCGCTGACACTGTCCGGGCCGAGTCGCAGGGCCCCGAAGGGACGAGGACGGAACCAACCATGGGCAACATCCTGAGCAGCGTCGGNTTCGTGCACCTTCACGTGCATTCGTCGTATTCGCTGCTCGAGAGCGCCCTGACCATCGCGNCGCTGGGCAAGCTGGCGACGGCGGACAAGATGCCGGCGCTCGCCCTGACCGACACCAACAATCTCTTCGGAGGGCTGGAGTTCTCCGAGAAGATGAAGGGCCTCGGCATCCAGCCCATCGCCGGGGTGCAGCTCTCGGTCTCCTTCGAGGAGCCGGACGCGACCCAGCGTAACGCCCATGCCCGGGAGTTCCCGCACATCGTGCTCCTGGTGCAGGACGAGGAGGGCTACGGCAACCTGATGCGGCTCACGAGCTGGGCCTATCTTGATACCGACCCCAGCGAAAAGCCGCATGTGCCCATACAGCGGGTCCTTGCCAACAGTCGGGGCCTTATCGCGCTGACCGGCGGCTTCGGCGGGCCGCTCGACCAGGCCTTGCGCGAGGGGCGGGCGGAAACCGCCGAGGCGCGCCTCAAAACCCTGCGCAGTGCCTTCGACGGGCGGCTCTATGTGGAGCTGCAGCGCCACGGCCTGCCCGAGCAGGCCGCCGCCGAGCCGGAGCTGCTGCGCCTTGCCTACGACCTCGGCGTTCCCATCGTCGCCACCAACGAGCCCTTCTTCGCCACGCCGGACGACTACGAGGCGCACGACGCGCTGCTGGCGATCGCGGCCGGGCGGCTCCTGTCGGATGAGAACAGGCGCCGCGTGACGCCGCAGCACGACTTCAAGACNCGCCAGCAAATGGTTGATCTGTTTTCGGATTTGCCAGAGGCGCTGGCGTCCAGTGTCGAGATCGCCATGCGCTGCGCCTACCGCATCCGCACGCGCAAGCCGATCCTGCCGCGGTTCGAGGCCGGCGGTGAGAGCGACGAGGCGGCCGAGCTGCGCCGCCAGGCCGTGGAGGGGCTGAAGCGCCGCCTTGACGCGCACGGCCCCGCTCCCGGCCTGACGGTGGCCGACTATGAGGNGCGGCTCGAGTTCGAGCTCTCCGTCATCGAGCGCATGAAGTATCCTGGCTACTTCCTCATCGTGTCGGACTTCATCAAGTGGGCCAAGGCGCACGACATTCCGGTCGGGCCGGGGCGCGGCTCGGGCGCGGGCTCGCTCGTCGCCTATGCGCTCACCATCACCGACCTGGACCCGCTGCGCTTCAGCCTGCTNTTCGAGCGCTTCCTCAATCCCGANCGCGTGTCGATGCCGGACTTCGACATCGACTTCTGCCAGGACCGGCGCGAGGAGGTGATTGGCTACGTCCAGAAGCGCTACGGCGAGGACAGGGTCGCGCAGATCATCACCTTCGGCACCTTGCTCGCCCGTGGCGTGATGCGCGACGTCGGCCGCGTGCTGGAGATGCCCTACGGCCAGGTCGACAAGCTCACAAAGCTCGTGCCGCAGAACCCGGCCAATCCGGTGACGCTGAAGAAGGCCATCGAGGACGAGCCGCGCNTGCAGGCCGCTGCCCAGGAAGAGCCGGTCGTCGGCCGCATGCTCGCCATCGCCGAGAAGCTGGAGGGGCTGCACCGTCACGCCTCGACCCACGCTGCCGGCATCGTGATCGGTGACAGGCCGCTNGAGGAGCTGGTGCCGCTCTACCGCGATCCGCGCTCCGGTATGCGTGTCACCCAGTTCAACATGAAGTGGGTGGAGCAGGCCGGTCTCGTGAAGTTCGACTTCCTCGGCCTCAAGACGCTGACGGTGCTGAGGACGGCGGTGAACTTCGTGCGCCAGCGCGGCATTGATCTGGACCTGTCGCGCATCCCGCTCGACGACCGCAAGACCTTCGAGTTGCTGGGACGCGGCGAGACGGTGGGCGTGTTCCAGGTGGAAAGTGCGGGCATGCGCAAGGCCCTCGTCGACATGCGGGCCGACCGGCTGGAAGACCTCATCGCCCTCGTCGCGCTCTACCGTCCGGGCCCGATGGCGAACATCCCGGTCTATTGCGACCGCAAGCACGGCCGGGGCGAGCCGCCGGAGAAGTGGTACCTGCACCCGAAGCTGGAGCCGATCCTCAAGGAAACCTACGGCATCATCATCTATCAGGAGCAGGTGATGCAGGTGGCCCAGGCTCTGTCGGGCTACTCGCTCGGCGAGGCTGACCTGCTGCGCCGCGCCATGGGCAAGAAGATCAAGTCCGAGATGGACGCCCAGCGGGCACGCTTCGTCGAGGGCGCGCTGAAGAACGGCCTGACGAAGGAGCTTGCAGACGAGATCTTCGACCTTCTCGCGAAGTTCGCCGACTACGGCTTCAACAAGAGCCATGCCGCGGCCTACGCCCTCGTCGCCTACCAGACCGCCTATCTCAAGGCCAACTACACGGTCGAGTTCCTGGCCGCGTCCATGGCGCTCGACATGGACAACACGGACAAGCTGTCGGAATTCCGCCGCGAGGCCGAGCGGCTCGGCATCCGGGTCGAGCCGCCGTCCATCAACCGCTCGGGCGTCTCCTTCGAGGTCGATCACGACGGCAAGGGGCCCGGCGTCATCCGCTACGCGCTCGCCGCCATCAAGGGTGTCGGGCGGCAGGTCGTTGAAAGCATCGTCTCAGCTCGCGGAGACAAGCCTTTCACCAGTCTTGCGGATTTTGCCTCTCGCATTAACCCGCGGCTTGTCAACAAGCGCACGCTGGAGGCGCTGATCGCGGCCGGCGCCTTCGACGAGCTGGAGCCGGACAGGGCGCGCGCCACGGCGGCGATCGATGCCATGATGGCGCTCGCCGCGCGCACGGCCGCGGCGGCCAGCGACGGGCAGGCGGACATCTTCGGCGGTCTCGCCGCCGGGCCCGAGACGCTGCGCATCCCGCCCTACGAGCCGTGGCCCCCCGCCGTGCGGCTGCAGAAGGAGTATGACGCTGTCGGCTTCTTCCTCTCCGGCCACCCGCTCGACGGCTACGAGGAGATGCTGGGGCGGCTGCGGGTGCAGCGGTGGGTGGACTTTGCCAAGGCGGTGAAGGCCGGGGCGACGATGGGACGCCTCGCCGCGACGGTGCTCGACAGGACAGAGCGCCGCACCAAGAGCGGCAACAAGATGGGTATCGTGACGCTGTCCGACCAGACGGGGCAGTTCGAGGCCATCGTCTTTTCGGAGGGGTTGCAGCGATTCCGCGATTTCCTGGAGCCGGGGCGGGCGGTGGTGCTCGTGGTGCAGGCCTCTGTCGAGGGCGAGGACGTGCGCGCCCGCATCCAGTCCGTCGAGCCTCTCGACGAGGCCATTGCCCAGCACCAGAAAGGCATGCGCATCTACGTGCGCGACGAGACGCCGCTCGCCAGCATCGCCGAACGGCTGAAGCAGCGCGGTGAAGGGGAAGTGTCGATGGTGCTCATCCTCGACAGCGCCCACGAGGTGGAGCTGCGCCTGCCGGGCCGCTACCTCGCCACGCCGCAGATTGCCGGCGCCCTGCGCGCGGTGCCCGGTGTGGTGCATGTCGAGCTGCAATAGCGGGGCGCAGGCTTCGGACACCGCCTGCGAATTTTGCGACGGATCGCAGGCGGCAAGGCCTTGCGTCGCGGCCGCGTCGCCCGTATAAGCGCCGCCATCCCACACGCGGAGATCGCTCTAGAGCATCCGGTGGCTGGCCTGCGCCGGCCGCAGCTCCGCGGAGGTTTGAACCGGAGAAACTGTTATGGCGCTTCCTGAATTCACGATGCGCCAGCTGCTCGAGGCTGGCGCGCATTTCGGTCACCAGGCTCACCGTTGGAACCCGAAGATGGAACCCTACATCTTCGGCACCCGCAACGGCATCCACATCATCGACCTGGCCCAGACCGTTCCGGCGCTCTACCGTGCGCTGCAGGCGATCTCCGACACGGTGGCGGCTGGCGGCCGCGTCCTCATGGTCGGCACCAAGCGCCAGGCTGCCGAGGCCGTTGCCGATGCGGCCAAGCGTTCGGCTCAGTACTACGTCAACTCCCGCTGGCTCGGCGGCATGCTGACCAACTGGAAGACGATCTCGGCCTCCATCCAGCGCCTGCGCAAGCTCGACGAGATGCTGGCCGGCGGCGCCCAGGGCCTCACCAAGAAGGAACGCCTGATGCTGTCGCGCGAGCGCGACAAGCTTGAGCGCGCCCTTGGCGGCATCAAGGACATGGGCGGCACGCCCAACCTGCTCTTCGTGATCGACACGAACAAGGAGCAGCTCGCCATCAAGGAGGCGCAGCGCCTGGGCATTCCGGTGGCCGCGATCGTCGACACCAACTGCGATCCCGACGGCATCACCTATCCCGTGCCGGCCAACGATGACGCTGGCCGTGCCATCGCGCTCTATTGCGACCTCGTCGCGCGCGCGGCCATCGACGGCATCTCGCGCAGCCAGGGCGAGCTCGGCATCGACCTCGGCGAGTCCGAGGCCCCGCTCGTCGAGGACCTGCCGGCCGAGGGTGAGCAGGCTGGCGAGGCCTTCGAGCGGCTCGACGCTCCGCGCGGCGCGCCCGACGATCTGACCAAGATCACGGGTGTCGGCCCGCAGCTCGAGAAGACGTTGAACGAGGCCGGCATCTTCCACTACTGGCAGATCGCCGCCATGAGCGACGCCGATGTCGCCAAGCTCGACGCCGAGCTCAAGCTCAACGGCCGCATCGCGCGCGACGGCTGGGTGGCGCTTGCCCGCACGCTGATCGAGGCCGAGTGACCTCGTCGCAATTCCGTGCCGCTTCTGCGGCATGATGATGTCCGGGACATGGTGCGGCCTGGCGCTTCGGTGCCGGGCCGTGCCGCATCGACGATTGTGAGGACAAAATGGCTAATATCACCGCAGCGATGGTCAAGGAGCTCCGCGACAAGACCGGCGCGGGCATGATGGACTGCAAGGCGGCGCTTGCGGAGACCAACGGCGACGTGGAGGCCGCGGTCGACTGGCTGCGNAAGAAGGGCCTCGCCAAGGCCGCCAAGAAGTCCGGCCGTGTCGCGGCTGAGGGCCTCGTTGCGGTCGCCATCGAGGGCACGAAGGGCGTCGTGGTCGAGGTAAACGCCGAGACCGACTTCGTTGCCCGCAACGACCAGTTCCAGGCGCTCGCCGCCAACATCGCGCGCGTCGGCCTCACGGTCGGCGATGACGTCGAGGCCATCAAGGCCGCGGCCTATCCCGGCGGCGGCACGGTGGCGGAGGCCATCGCCAACGCCATCGCGACCATCGGCGAGAACATGACGCTGCGCCGCGCGGCCAGCATCTCTGTGCCGCAGGGGGTNGTCGCCTCCTACATCCACAATGCCGCGGGCGAGAACCTTGGCCGCATCGGCGTGCTCGTCGGCCTCAGCTCCACGGGCAAGACCGAGGAGCTCGCGACGCTCGGCCGCCAGATCGCCATGCACATCGCTGCGGCGAGCCCGCTGGCGCTCGACCCGGCCNGCCTCGACCCGGCGACGGTGGAGCGCGAGAAGGCGATTCTCTCGGAGAAGCACGCCGGCAAGCCGGCCAACGTGATCGAGAAGATCGTCGAGAGCGGCCTCAAGACCTACTACAAGGAGGTCTGCCTCCTCGACCAGGCCTTCATCCACGATCCGTCGAAGACGGTTGCCCAGGTGCTCAAGGAGGCAGAGGGCAAGGCGGGNGCCCCCGTTTCGCTGACGGGCTTTGTGCGCTACAGCCTCGGTGAGGGCATCGAAAAAGAGGAAACCGACTTCGCCGCCGAGGTGGCGGCGGCGGTCGGCGGCTGAGGCCGAGGTTCCCGGAAACGGCGGCGCCAAGCGCCGCCGTTTTTGTAAGATGAGACGGCCGGGCATCCCGCCGGCGGGACAAGGCGCTGACGGGTTGCCCGGTCACGAATGTTGTGATGCCTGCCAGGATCCTCTGATCAGGGCAGGCGCTTGCGGAGGCTGATGGGACGATGTCGGGTAAACGAGCGCTGATCAAACTGTCGGGTGAGGCACTGGCAGGGCCGGACAAGGCCGGCATCCATGGCGAAANCCTGACGGCGCTCGCCAACGACATCGCCACGGCCGCCCGGGCCGGCCACGAGATNGCCGTCGTCGTGGGCGGCGGCAACTTCTTCCGCGGCGTGCAGGGCCTCAACAAGGGACTCGACCGTCCCACCGCCGATTCCATCGGCATGCTCGGCACCGTCATGAACGCCCTGGCGCTGGAGCACGCCATCGAGGCCGCCGGGGTGCCAGCGCGCGCCATGTCGGCCGTGCCCATGCCCTCGCTGTGCGAAAGCTANGCGCGCAAGCGCGCGCTCGATCACATGGCCCACGGCAAGGTCGTGATCCTTGGCGGCGGCACCAGCAATCCCTATTTCACGACCGATACCGGCGCGGCGCTGCGCGCGGCCGAGCTGTCGTGTACGCTGCTCATGAAGGCGACGAATGTCGACGGCGTCTACTCGGCCGACCCCAAGAAGGATCCGAACGCCACCCGTTTCGACCGCCTGACACACGACGAGGCCATCGCCCGCAATCTCAAGGTGATGGACACTGCCGCCTTCGCGCTGGCGCGGGAAGCGGGGCTCACCATCGTCGTATTCTCCCTTGAAGAGCCAGGCTCGATCGGCGCAGTGCTCGAGGGCGGCGGTCGGGCCACGGTCGTCGCTCCCGCGGCGTGACTTGCACTGTCGTGTTCACCGTTCCGAGATGAGGGGCTTGACCCGGAGGCTCCGGCGCGCTCAACGTCGCCGCGATATCTTGCAGGGAGCGAGCAAAAAAATGAGCCAGACATACGACCTCGCCGACATCAAGCGCCGAATGCAGGGCGCCGTGCAGTCCCTGAAGCACGATCTGAGCGGACTGCGCACCGGGCGGGCCTCGGCCAGCCTGGTCGAGCCCATCCAGGTTGATGCCTACGGCAGCATGATGCCGCTCAACCAGGTTGCGACCATCAGCGTCCCCGAGCCGCGCCTTCTGAGCGTGCAGGTGTGGGACCGCGGCATGGTTTCGGCCGTCGAGAAGGCCATCCGCGAATCCAACCTCGGGCTCAACCCGCAGACGGAAGGGCAGGTGATCCGCCTGCGCATTCCGGAGATGAACGAGCAGCGCCGCAAGGAGCTGGTCAAGGTCGCACACAAGTATGCGGAAGAGGCNCGCATCGCGGTGCGCCACGTCCGCCGCGACGGCCTCGACACGCTGAAGAAGCTCGAGAAGGACGGCGAGATGAGCCAGGACGATCACGCCCGCGAGGCCGATCTCGTCCAGAAGGCGACCGACCAGGCGATTGCCGAGATTGACCAGCTCCTTGCCGCCAAGGAAAAGGAGATCATGCAGGTCTGACNTGCATGAAGGGGGGCGGCGCGCGGTGCGACGTCTGGCCGATAGCGCCGTGAGGACAGGTCGATGACGGTAGTAACCGAGCCGGCAACGGCAGCGGANGTAGCGGGGGCTGTGGCCGGCGGGGGCGGCCTTCCCACCCATGTCGCCATTATCATGGATGGCAACGGCCGCTGGGCGCAGAAGCGCCACCTGCCGCGCGCCGAAGGGCACCGGCGCGGCGTGGAGGCGGTGCGCCGCACCGTGCGCGCTGCCGCGGCACGGGGCATCCGCTACCTTACCATCTACAGCTTCTCGTCAGAGAACTGGCGCCGGCCGGCGAGCGAGATCGCCGACCTCATGAATCTTCTCAAGCTCTTCGTGCGGCGCGATCTCGCCGAGCTGCACCGGGCCAACGTCCGCGTCCGCATCATCGGCGAGCGGGCGGACCTCCAGCCCGACATCACGGCCTTGCTCGAGGAGGCGGAGAGCGTCACGCGCGACAACACCGGCCTCACGCTGGTCGTCGCCTTCAATTACGGCTCGCGGCAGGAGATTGTCCGAGCCGCGCGGCGCATCGCTGAGGATGTTCTGGCCGGACGCCTCGCGCCCGAGGCTATCGATTCCGCTGCTGTCGCAGCCCGTCTCGACCTCGCGGGCGTGCCGGATCCGGACCTCATCATCCGCACCTCGGGCGAGCAGCGCCTGTCCAACTTCCTGCTCTGGCAGGCGGCCTATGCCGAGCTCGTCTTCCTGCCGGTGCTGTGGCCGGATTTCGACGAGGCCACGTTCGACGAGGCGCTCGCGGAGTTCGCACGGCGCGAGCGGCGCTACGGCGGCCTGTCGGCGAGTTCCTGAGCGTCATGGCCTCNCCCGAGCCGCCGCCGCCGGCTACGCCCCGCACGATCGCATCCTTCCTCTCCTCCGAGCTCGGGCGGCGCACGCTGTCCGGCATCGCCCTCGTCGTCCTGGCGCTTGGCACCGCCTGGTGGGGCGGCCTTGCCTTCGACCTGCTCTGGGCCCTTGCGGGCGCGCTCGTCTGCCGCGAATGGGTGGCTCTGTCGCCGGCGCGTGACGAGCCTGCCCTGGCGCTCGGTGGCGCCGCGGCAGTGGCCGTGGCCGCCATCGTCCTGTCGGTGAGCGGCAGCCTGCCGTCGGCCCTGACCGCGCTTGCGGTGGGTGCCGCGGGCCTCGCCACCCTCGGGCGCAATCGCACCTCGCGCCTGTGGGCGCTCGCGGGGCTGCTCTATGCGGCCGTCATCGGGCTCGTGCCGGTCGCGGCGCGGGCGCTGCCCGACGTCGGCCTCGTCGTCATCCTGTGGATGTTCGCCGTCGTCTGGATGACGGACATCGCCGCCTATTTCTCAGGGCGCACCCTCGGCGGGCCAAAATTGTGGCCGAGCGTGAGCCCCAAGAAGACATGGTCCGGTTTCTTCGGCGGGCTCGCGGCGGGCTGCCTCGCCGGCATGACCGTCGTCGCGGTCGCCCAGGGCTACGGCGTTGCGCAGCAGGTGCCACTGTGGCTGATCGGCATCGCGTCGGCCCTTGCTTCCGCGCTCGGCCAGCTCGGCGATCTTGCCGAATCCGCGCTGAAGCGCCGGGCGGGGGTGAAGGACTCCGGCCAGATCATCCCGGGTCACGGCGGCGTGATGGACCGGCTCGACGCCTTCTGGGCCGTGGCCCTTCTCGTCGGTATGGGGCTTGTCGTGGGGGCCGTCGTCCGGGCGTCGGCNCTTTGAGGTGGCAGGCGATGGCGACGCGCATCACCATTCTCGGCGCAAGCGGCTCCGTCGGATCGGCNGTGGCCGATGTCGTTGCCGCTCACCCCGACCGCTTCGAGGTCGAGGCTGTCATTGGCGGTCGCGATGCGCGGGCCCTCGCCGCGGTGGCCCTGCGCCTGCGCGCGCGCCTCGCCGTGCTGGCGGACGGTGAGGGTGGTCCGGCCCTGGCGGAGGCACTGGCCGGCAGCGGCATCGCGAGCGCGGCGGGCGAGACGGCAGTGCTCGAGGCGGTCGACCGCGAGTGTGATCTCGTCGTGGCCGCCATCGCGGGCACGGCTGGACTGCGCCCCACCCACCGCGCGCTTCGTGCCGGCCGCCGCATCGCCCTCGCCAACAAGGAATGCCTCGTCACGGCCGGCCACGNATTCATGCGCGACGCGGCAAGGGCCGGCGCAACTGTCCTGCCTCTCGATTCCGAGCACAACGCGCTCTTCCAGGCCCTCGGCAANGCAACCGTCGAAGATGTGGAGGCGATGACGCTGACGGCCTCGGGCGGGCCGTTCCGCGACTGGCCGGCACAGGCGATAGCCGAGGCGACGCCCGAGCAGGCGCTGAAGCATCCCAACTGGTCGATGGGCGCGAAGATCACCGTGGATTCCGCGGGGCTCATGAACAAGGGNCTCGAGCTGATCGAGGCGCACCATCTCTTCGGCCTTCCGGCTGCGCGGCTCCGGGCCGTGGTGCATCCGCAGTCGATCGTGCATGGCATCGTGCATTTCCGGGATGGTTCGCTCGCGGCCGGCCTCGCGATGCCGGACATGCGCGTGCCGGTGGCCCATTGCCTCGCCTGGCCGGAGCGTCTCGACATGGCGGTTCCGCGGCTCGATCTTGCCGCAATGGGGTGCCTTACTTTTGCCGAACCCGACACGGCACGCTTCCCGGCCCTGCGGCTTGCGCGCGAGGCCCTGGAGCAGGGCGGGGCCGCGCCGACGGTGCTCAACGCGGCCAACGAGGTCGCGGTGGAGGCCTTCCTTGCGGGACGCATCAGGTTCGGCGATATCGCGCGCCTCGTCGAGGCGGTCTGCACGCATGAGGGCGGGGGGCCCGCGCCGGCCGGGATCGACGAGGCGTTGGCAGTGGATCTGGCCGCACGGGAAAGGACCCGTGCATATTTGAGGCAATCATACTGAACGGGTGCAGATCGCGCCCGGCGAGGAGTGGGTGATGGACATTGCGGGCACGGTGATCGGCGCGGGGTGGGGATTGCTGAGTTATCTCGTCCCCTTCCTGTTCGTGCTGACGATCGTGGTCTTCTTCCACGAGCTCGGCCATTTCTGGGTGGCCCGCCGCTGCGGCGTCGCCGTCCAGGCCTTTTCCATCGGCTTCGGGCGCGAGCTCGTCGGCTGGACGGATCGCCATGGCACGCGCTGGCGCATCTCGGCCATCCCGCTTGGCGGCTATGTCCGCTTCGCCGGCGACGCCAACAGCGCCAGCGTGCCGGACCGCGAGGTCCTGGAGACCATGTCGGAGGAGGAGCGGCGCGGCAGCTTCTACCACAAGAGCGTCGGCGCCCGGGCGGCAATCGTCGCGGCCGGTCCCATCGCTAACTTCGTGCTCGCCATCGCCATCTTCACGGCGAGCGTCTACTTCGGCGGCCGGGCCATCCTCCTGCCGCGCGTCGATACGGTGGAAGCGGGCAGCGCCGCCGAACGCGCCGGCATCCTTCCCGGCGACCTTGTGCTGACCATCAACGGGCAGCCCATGGAAAGCTTCGCTGACATGCAGCGTGTCATCAGCGCGCGTCCGGGCGAGGAGCTGACCATCACCGTCGAGCGCAACGGCCGCGAAGTCACGCTGACGGCGATTCCCGACCTGCGCGAGATGACGACGCCGTTCGGCAAGCAGCGCATCGGTCTGCTGGGCCTGCGCGCGTCCCGTGACCCCGGCGACTGGACCGTCAAGGAATACGGTCTCGTTGATTCTTTGAGGATAGGGTTAACAGATACTTGGTACATCGTGGAGCGGACCGGCGATTATGTCGGAAAGCTTCTCACGGGGCGCGAATCGACCGATCAGCTCTCCGGCCCGATACGCATCGCGCAGGTCTCCGGAGAGGTCGCTTCCATGGGCGGACTGGCCGGGCTCATCAACCTGGCGGCGATCCTATCTGTCTCTATTGGCTTGATAAATCTCGTTCCGGTGCCGATGCTCGACGGCGGCCATCTCCTGTTCTACGCTATCGAGGCGGTGCGCGGACGCCCCCTCAGTGAGCAGGCTCAGGAGATCGGCTTCAGAATTGGGCTTGCCTTGGTGCTCATGCTCATGCTCTTCGTGACGTGGAACGATCTGCAGCATCTGGGCGCTGTTTTCGGTCTCGGAGCGACGTGACCAGCCAGCAACGCTTGCCTGAAAAATGCGCGGATGGCGCCTTCGGCCCGTTTGCAGACCGACATAAACTCTGTAGAAGCGTCTTCGACCCATACTCCGGGCAATCGACAGACGGTTCGTTCGGGAAAGAATAAAGAGGGTAGGCACCTGATGACGCGGAATGTGAAGAACCGCCGGGCCAGAGTGGCGCGTCNCCTGACAGGCGTGCTCCTTGCCAGTGTGGCCATCGTTGCGAGCGCACAGGTCGCCACTGCCCAGTCGGCGCGCAGCACGCGCTCCGGCGGCCAGACNGCCAGCGTCAGCGCGCCGCTCATCAACCGCGTGGTCTTCCAGGGCAACAAGAAGCTGAAGTCCGAGCAGCTCGGCCCCGAGCTGCAGACGCAGGCGCGCACGCCCTACAGCCAGTCGACCGTCGACAACGATATCGAGCGCATCCGCGAGATCTATCGCCGCGGCGGCCGCAGCCTGGCCAAGGTCAGTGCCCGCATGGTGCCCCTGGCGAACGACAGGGTCGACGTCGTCTTCACCATCGATGAGGGCGACAAGACCGGCGTCAAGGAGATCAACTTCGTCGGCAACAGGGCGTTCTCGTCGTCGAAGCTGCGCAACCTGATGACGACGACGGAGATGAACTTCCTGTCGTTCCTCAAGAACACGGACGTCTACGACCCCGACCGCATCTCCGCCGACCTCGAGCTGATCCGTCGCTACTACCTGAAGAACGGCTATGCCGACTTCCGTGTCGTCTCCGCCGATGCGGTGTTCGACGAAGCGCGCGAGGGCTACATCGTCACCATCACGGTGGACGAGGGCGAGCAGTATCGCGTCGGCAACGTCACGGTCGATTCGCAGGTGCCGGAGGTGCGGGCCGAGGAGCTGCAGCGCATGACGCGCCTCTCGGCTGGTGACGTCTACAACGCCGAGGCTGTCGAGAAGACCCTCACCAACATGACGGCCGAGCTCGGCCGGCGTGGCTACCCGTTCCTCACCGTGCGTCCGCGTGGCTCGCGCGACCCGGCTACGCGCACCATCTCCCTCGACTATGTCGTGGAGGAGGGGCCGCGGGTCTACATCGAGCGCATCAACGTGCGCGGCAACACCCGCTCGCGCGACTATGTCATTCGCCGCGAGTTCGACATCGGCGAGGGTGACGCCTACAACCAGGTGCTCATCGACCGCGCTGTGCGCCGCCTCAACAACCTCGGCTACTTCAAGACCGTCCGCGTCACCAACGAGCCCGGCTCCACGCCTGACCGCGTCGTTGTGAACGTGGATGTCGAGGATCAGTCCACCGGCCAGTTCTCGATCTCGGGCGGCTACTCGACCTCCGACGGCTTCATCGGCGAGGTCGCTGTCTCCGAGTCGAACTTCCTTGGCCGCGGCCAGTATGTCCGTCTCGCCGGTGCCTGGGGCCAGCGCGCGCAGGGCGTCGAGTTCTCGTTCACCGAGCCGTACTTCCTTGGNCAGCGCATGGCCTTCGGTGTCGACCTGTTCTCGAAATACACCGACAACACCAACTACTCGCGCTACGAGAACCGCGTGACGGGCGGCCAGCTCCGCCTCGGCCTGCCAATCACCGAAGAGGTGACGCTGACGCTGCGGTATTCGCTGTACCAGTCCGAGCTCAAGATCCCGAACACCTACTCGAAGCCTTACAACGACTGCTCCATCCCGCTGCCGGGCCTGACGCCGCTCAACTCGAACGGCACCGCCATGTACCCGCAGTGCACGTGGAACGGCGAGGCTTCCATCGCGATCAAGGAAGCTGTCGGCACGACCTGGACGTCGCTGGTCGGCGCCACCCTGTCCTACAACACGCTCGACAACATCCGCGATCCGCGGTCGGGCTTCTACGCCGAGGTGAAGCCGGAGATCGCCGGCCTCGGCGGCGACTCGCGCTTCATCCGCGCGACGGCCGAGGCGCGCTACTACCACGAGCTGTTTGACGACGTGGTCGGTATGGTCAAGGTGCAGGGTGGCCACATCCGCGCCTTCGGCGGCAAGGACCTGCGCATCGTCGACAACTTCTTCCTCGGCCCGTCGCTGGTGCGCGGCTTCGCCCCGTCCGGCATCGGCCCGCGCGACATGACGGGCGACTACCGCGCCAACGCGCTCGGCGGCACGACCTACTTCGGTGGCACGCTCGAAGTGCAGTTCCCGATCTTCGGCCTGCCGCGCGAGTTTGGCCTGCGCGGCGCCGTCTTCGCCGACGCCGGCACGCTTTTCGGCTACGAGGGCAAGAAGTTCTTCGACCTCAACGGCGATGGCTCGATCTATTGCCCGGCGCTCAATGCTGATCCGGTCAATCCTCAGCAGCCGGAGTGTCTCAACGTCAAGGATGACAAGAAGATCCGTTCCTCGGTCGGCGTGAGCCTGCTCTGGCAGTCGCCGCTTGGACCGCTGCGCTTCGACTATGCCTTCGTCCTGTCGAAGGCGACGGGAGACCAGACCCAGGCCTTCCGTTTCTCGGGCGGCACGAGCTTCTGATGCTCACCTCGAGGCGGCCCGCAAGGGCCGCTTCTGTTTCAGGCGAAAGATATTTCTGGCGATGTCGGATCCGGTATTCTTCGTTCAGGCCGCGCGCCCGACGCTCGCCGAGGTGGCGTCTCTCACGGGTGCGGAGCTGCCTGCGGGTGCCGACCCGCAGATGGAGATCACCGGCATCTCGCCGCTCGAGAGCGCGGGAGAGGGTGATCTCGCCTACATGGACAACCCGCGCTACGCCGACGCGCTCAGCGCCACGCGGGCGAGCGCCTGTCTTGTCTCCAAGCGTTTTGCCGCGCGCGTGCCGGCGGGCTGCGTCGCGCTGGTAGTGCCGGAGCCGTACCGCTCCTTCGCCAAGGTGCTCACGCTGATGTATCCGGCGGCAGCGCGGCCGGGCTCGCAGTTCGGCGCCGACGGCGTCTCGCCCGGTGCCTATGTCCATCCCCAGGCGCGGCTCGAGACGGGCGTCATCGTCGATCCAGGCGCGAGCATCGGCCCCGGAGCCGAGATCGGTTCTGGTACGGTCATTTCGTCGAATGCCGTCGTCGGCCCCGGCGTGCGCATAGGCCGCAACTGCTCCATCGGCCCCGGGGTCGTGGTGCAGCACGCGCTCATCGGCAACCGCGTCATCCTGCATGCCGGCGCCAAGATCGGGCAGGACGGCTTCGGTTTTGCCATGGGGGCCGAGGGACATTACAAGGTGCCCCAGATCGGCCGTGTGATCATCCAGGACGACGTGGAGATCGGCGCCAACACGACGGTCGATCGTGGNGCCAGCCGCGACACCGTGATCGGCGAGGGCACCAAGATCGACAACCTGGTGCAGATTGGTCATAACGTCGTCATCGGTCGCCATTGCGTCATCGTCTCGCAGGTCGGTATTGCCGGCAGCGCGACGTTGGAGGACTTTGTCGTCCTCGGGGGCCAGGTCGGTGTGGTCGGGCACGTCCGCATCGGCATGGGTGCGCAGATCGCGGCCTCGAGCAATGTCGCAACCGACGTGCCCCCGGGAGTGAAATGGGGTGGCTCGCCCGCCAAGCCCATGCGTGCCTGGCTGCGCGAACTGATGACGTTGAAGGATCTGGCGGCACGGCGGGGCGACGCCGGCGAAAGATAAGGAAGCACAGCGGGCGCCCGGCGTCTGCGTTGTGCGGGGAGACAACGAAACAATGAACGATGCGACCACGGGCCTTGAGGCTGCCGATATCGTGCAGATCCTGAGCTATCTGCCGCACCGTTATCCCTTCCTGCTCATCGACCGCATCATCGAGATCAAGGGTGACGAGAGCTGCATCGGCATCAAGAACGTCACCTACAATGAGCCGCAGTTCATGGGGCACTTCCCCAGCCGCCCCTTGTTCCCCGGTGTGTTCATGATCGAGGGCATGGCCCAGACCGCGGGCGCAATGTGCGTGGCCTCCAAGCTCGCCCAGAAGGCGCGGCCGAAGGAGGTCTATTTCATGACCATCGACAAGGCCAAGTTCCGCAAGCCTGTCGTGCCGGGCGACACGGTGGAGTACCACATGACCAAGCTCGCCAACCGCCGCAACATGTGGTGGTATCGTGGTGAGGCGAAGGTCAACGGCGCGCTCGTCTGCGAGGCGGAAGTCAGCGCCATGCTGGTCGTAGAGTAGGTTATGCCCCAGATTCATCCGACGGCCATTGTCGAGGATGGTGCACGCCTCGGCGAGGACGTTCGCATCGGTCCCTACTGCCATGTCGGCGCGGACGTGTCGCTGGGCGACGGCTGCGAGCTCATCAGCCATGCCGTGGTCGTGGGCCGCACCACAATCGGGCCGCGCACGCGGATCTTCCCCTTCGCCTCCGTCGGCCACCAGCCGCAGGATCTGAAGTACCGGGGCGAACCCTCGACGCTGGAGATCGGCGCCGATTGCATCATCCGCGAAGGCGTGACGCTCAACCCCGGCACCGAGGGGGGCGGCATGAAGACGGTCATCGGCGACCGCTGCGCCTTCCTCGCCAATTCCCACGTCGGGCACGACTGCCACTTGGGCAACAACGTCATCCTGTCGAACAACGTGATGCTCGCNGGNCACGTGACCGTGGGCAACTACGTCATCCTCGGCGGCGGGGCGGCGGTTATCCAGTTCGCGCGCGTCGGCTCGCATGCCTTCGTCGGCGGCATGTCGGGGCTCGAGAACGACCTCATCCCCTACGGCATGGCGATGGGCAACCGCGCCCGCCTCTCGGGCCTCAACATCATCGGCATGCAGCGCCGCGGCTTCTCGCGCGAGGACATCCACACCGTCCGGCGTGCCTACCGCCTGCTCTTTGCGGACGAGGGCAGCCTGCGCGAGCGCGTGGAAGATGTGGCGGCGGAATTCCGTGACCACGCCGTCGTGACGGAGATTCTCGACTTCATCCGCGAGGGCGGCAAGCGCTCCATCTGCACCCCGCGGGCTGCCGACGAGAGCTGACTGTGGCTGACGGCGCGCCGGTCGCCCTGCTCGCCGGCGGCGGGGCCCTGCCGGGGCTGCTGCGTGCCGCGCTGCTGCGCCGCGGGCGTGCCGTCCGCGTCCTTGCCCTGCGCGGCTTCGCCGAGTGGACACTGGCGCGCCAGGCCGACGCGGTCATCGATATCCTCGACTACAAGCGCATCTTTGCCACGCTGGAAGCCTGGGCGCCGGCCGAGGTGGTGCTCGTCGGCACCGTGCATCGGCCCAAGCCCTCGGCCTTCGCCGGGGCACTGGCGGCCTTCAGGAACCGGGAGGAGATCGCCGCCATCCTCGGGGCAGGGGATGACGGGCTGCTTGCCGGCGTCATCCGCCTTCTTGAGGAGCGTGGCCTCGTGGTGGGCGGCATCCACCGGCTGGCGCCGGAGCTGCTGGCCGGCGCCGGCATTCTCGGCGCCATCGCGCCCGACGAGCAGGACCTCGCTGCGGCGGCGGTCGGGCAGGGGGTGCTCGAGGCGCTGTCACCCTTCGACGTGGGACAGGCGGTGGTCGTCGCCGCGCGCCGTGTGGTGGCCGTCGAGGGGCCGGAGGGCACCGACGCAATGTTGGCTCGCGCCCGGCGCCTGCGGCGCAGCCCGCGCCTGCGCGCCATCCACGGGGGCGTCCTGGTCAAGATGGCCAAGGTCGGCCAGGACCTGCGCGTCGACCTGCCGACCATCGGCCCGCGCACCGTCGTCTGCGCGGCGCGGGCCGGCCTCGCCGGAATCGCCGTGGGTGCCGGCACGACGCTGATCGTCGATACGTCCGCCACCATCGCCGAGGCCGACCGGCGCGGCCTCTTTCTGCTTGGCATCGAGCGGCGGCCGGAGGGGGGCGAGACCTGATGCTGGAGGGCGGATTGCACGTCTTCATCGTCGCCGGGGAAGAGTCGGGCGACCAGCTCGGCTTCAAGCTCATGCGCTCGCTGCGGGCCCAGTGTCCGGATGTCCGCTTTTCCGGCGTCGGCGGTCATGCGATGCAGGCGGAGGGGCTGACGAGCCTCTTCCCNCTCGACGATATCGCCGTNATGGGCTTCACCGCTGTCATCGGCCGCCTGCCCACCATCATCGACCGGGTGCATCGCACGGTCGATGCCGTCGTGGCGGCGAAGCCGGACATTCTTGTCATCATCGACAGCCCCGATTTCACCCATGCAGTGGCCAAGCGGGTGCGCCGGCGCCTGCCGGACCTGCCGGTGGTGGACTATGTCAGCCCCAGCGTCTGGGCCTGGCGTCCCGGCCGCGCGCGCAGGATGCGCGGCTATGTCGATCACGTGCTGGCGCTGCTCCCCTTCGAGCCGGCGGCGCACCAGCGCCTCGGCGGCCCGGCCTGCACCTATGTCGGCCATCCGCTCATTGAGCGCCTGGGCGAGCTGCGCCCCGCGCATGGCGAGCGTCCGCCGCTTGCAGGGGGAGGACCGGCCACCGTNCTCGTGCTGCCGGGCAGCCGCCGATCGGAAGTGTCCCGTCTGCTGCCGGTCTTTCGGGAGACGCTTCCGCTCGTCGAGGCGGCGAGCCGGCGGCCCCTTCGCTGGCTGCTGCCGGCCGTGCCACATCTTGCAGCGGAGGTCGAGGCCGCGGTCGCCACCTGGCCGGTGAAACCGCAGATCCTTCACGGCGGCGAGGCGAAGTTCGCGGCTTTCCGCGGCGCCCATGCGGCGCTCGCCGCTTCGGGCACTGTCACGCTCGAGCTTGCGCTGTCCGGCGTCCCCATGGTGGTGGCCTACAAGGTGGGGTGGCTCGAGTCGCAGGTGCGCCACTTCCTCACCGTGTCCACCATCACGCTCGCCAACCTCATCCTCGGCGAGAATGCCATTCCCGAGCGCCTGCAGTGGGACTGCACGCCCGACAAGCTCGCCGCCACGCTGGCACCATTGATTGAGGAGGGGCCGGAGAGGCGGGCCCAGCTTGCCGCACTTGCGCGCCTCGACGAGGCGATGCGCATCGGCGACGAGGAACCGAGCGAGCGTGCCGCGCGCATCGTGCTTTCCGTGGCGGGCCGCTGACTGGCCGCCTTGCGGCCGGGACTCAGGCGCGGCAGTGCATAGAAAAGGGCCCCGCGAGGGGCCCTTTCGTTTGGTCGATCCGCTCAGGAGCGCTGGGCGATCGGAACGTAGTCGCGACGCGGCGAACCCGTGTAGAGCTGGCGCGGACGGCCGATCTTCTGGGACGGATCCTCGATCATTTCCTTCCACTGGGCGATCCAGCCGACGGTGCGCGCCAGTGCGAACAGCACCGTGAACATGGAGGTGGGGAAGCCCATCGCCTTCAGCGTGATGCCNGAGTAGAAGTCGATGTTCGGGTACAGCTTCTTCTCGATGAAGTACTCGTCGCTGAGGGCGATGCGCTCGAGCTCCATGGCGACCTCGAGCAGCGGGTCGTCCTTGATGCCGAGCTCATTGAGCACCTCGTGCGTGGTGCGCTGCATGATCTTCGCCCGCGGGTCATAGTTCTTGTAGACCCGGTGGCCGAAGCCCATGAGACGGAAGGGATCGTTCTTGTCCTTCGCCCGGGCGATGAACTGGGGGATCCGCTCGGGCGTGCCGATCTCTTCCAGCATCTTGAGCGCCGCCTCGTTGGCGCCGCCGTGCGCCGGGCCCCACAGGCAGGCAACGCCCGCGGCGATGCAGGCGAAGGGGTTGGCGCCGGAGGAACCGGCGAGGCGCACCGTCGACGTGGAGGCGTTCTGCTCGTGGTCCGCATGCAGGATGAAGATGCGGTCCATCGCCCTCGCCAGCACCGGGTTCGGCTTGTACTCCTCGCACGGCACGGCGAAGCACATGTGCAGGAAGTTCGACGTGTAGTCGAGGTCGTTCCGCGGGTACATGAACGGCTGGCCGATGGAGTACTTGTACGCCATTGCGGCCAGCGTCGGCACCTTCGCGATCATGCGCATGGAGGCGATCATGCGCTGCTGCGGATCGGAGATGTCGGTGGAGTCGTGATAGAAGGCGGAGAGGGCGCCGACGGAGGCGACGAGGATCGCCATCGGATGGGCATCGCGGCGGAAGCCCTGGAAGAACCGCGTCATCTGCTCGTGCACCATCGTGTGGCGCGTCACGCGGTAGTCGAAGTCGGCTTTCTGGCTCGCCGTCGGCAGCTCACCGTAGAGGAGGAGGTAGCAGGTCTCTAAGAAGTCGCCGTGCTCCGCGAGCTGCTCGATCGGGTAACCACGATAGAGCAGCACNCCCTGCTCGCCATCGATGTACGTGATCTTGGATTCGCAGCTTGCGGTCGATGTGAACCCCGGATCGTAAGTGAACATCCCGGCATTCTTATAGAGCGGCGCGATGTCAACCACGCTCGGCCCCATCGTTCCCTCTCGCACGGCAAGTTCGATCGTCTTGCCGCCGATGGAGAACGTGCCCGTTCCTGCGCTCATGGATGTATCCCCTTTCTTCGGGTAAAGCGCACAGGACAACGGCTCATCGGCAGGGGCATGACCCCTTTGGCTTGCTTGCCTTTCCGTTCCGCCGTCCCGCGGTTTCCGATCCGATCGAGATAAGATCGTGGCCTGCGTATCGCATTCGCGGCATGCGTTCAAGCAGCGGCGGACGCGGGACTTGGCCGGAGACAATGCCGGCGCCGCAACCCTGCGTTAAAGGGTTGCGGCGCCGCANCAACTGCTCGCTGCAACTTTAGCGAACCTGGTCACGCAGGCGCGCCAGGCATTCCTCGCGGCCGAGCACGTCCATGACGTCGAACAGGCCGGGCGAGGTGGAGCGTCCCGTNAGGGCCGCGCGCAGGGGCTGGGCGATGAGGCCCAGCTTGATGCCGGCCTCCTCGGCCGCCGCGCGCACGGCGGCTTCGGTCTCGGCGGGCGTCCAGCTCTTGAGCGCCTCGAGGCGGCTGAGCACCGGTCTGAGCCGCTGCCGGGCAGCGTCGTCGAGGATAGCCCGTGCCTTGTCGTCGAGCTGCAGNGGTCGCGACGCGTAGAGATAGGAGGCGCTGTCGATGAGCTCGATCAGCGTCTTGGCACGCTCCTTGAGGCCGGGCATGGCGGCGAGGAGTTTCCGGCGCAGCTCCGGCTCCAGCGAGGTGCCGAGGCCGCGGGCCGGGCCAATCTCCGGCAGCAGGGCCTCGATCGCCTGAACGAGCTCCTCGTCGGACGCAAGCCGCATGTAGTGGCCGTTGAGGTTCTCGAGCTTGGCGAAATCGAAACGNGCAGGCGAGCGGCCGATGCTGGAGAGGTTGAAGGCCGCGATCATCTCCTCGGTGGTGAAGATCTCCTGGTCGCCGTGGCTCCAGCCGAGGCGCACGAGATAGTTCCGCAGGGCGGCGGGCAGGTAGCCCATAGACCGGTAGGCGTCGATGCCGAGCGCCCCGTGGCGCTTGGACAGTTTGGCGCCGTCCGGCCCGTGGATGAGGGGGATGTGCGCCATGACAGGCACCGGCCAGCCGAGCGCCTGGTAGATCTGGGTCTGGCGTGCCGCGTTCGTCAGATGGTCGTCTCCGCGGATGATGTGGGTGACGCCCATGTCGTGGTCGTCGACGACGACGGCNAGCATGTAGGTCGGCGTGCCGTCCGAGCGCAGCAGCACCAGGTCGTCGAGGTCCTTGTTCTGCCACGTCACGCGGCCCTGGACCTGGTCGTCGACCACTGTCTCGCCGGTCTGCGGNGCCTTGAGCCGCACCACGGGCTTGACGCCGGGAGGCGCCTCCGAGGGGTCGCGGTCACGCCAGCGCCCGTCATAGCGCATCGGGCGCCCTTCCTTGCGGGCGAGCTCGCGCATCTCCTCGAGCTCCTCGGGCGTGGCATAGCAGTAGTAGGCCTTGCCCTGCCGCAGCAGCTCCTGCGCCACCTCGCGGTGGCGCTCGGCGCGTGCGAACTGATGCACGACCTCGCCGTCCCAGTGGAGGCCGAGCCAGGTCAGACCGTCGAGGATCGCCTGGATGGCGGCCTCGGTGGAGCGTTCCCGGTCGGTATCCTCGATGCGCAGCAGCATCTTGCCGCCGTGGTGGCGGGCNAAGAGCCAGTTGAACAGGGCCGTGCGGGCGCCGCCGATGTGGAGGAAGCCAGTGGGCGATGGCGCAAAGCGGGTGACGACCGTGCCTGACATGGATGTTCGGAACTCTCGGAAAGTGGCGGTGACGAATCGTTGCGCGCGTGCCGCGGACCGCGCCTCTGCTGCTCGCAAAATCCGGCTACTTGATGGTTCAATGCGGCGGGCGCTCGTGTAGCATGACCCGTCGCCGAAGGTAAGGAATTCCTCACGCCGCATGTCGCCGGAAGGTTCCCGCCAGNTCCGCGCTGATGCTGCCGTGCTCGATCACGTGGCGGGCCGGAGCGGCGCCGGGCTGGCGGCAGCCCTCTCGCGGGCCGAATTCGGCGCCTTTCTCCNGCGGTGCCTCGACGAGGAGGCTACACATCGGCGCCTCTTCCCGTGGGCGGCAGTGAGCTTCGGCGTCGGCGTCCTGCTGTATTTCGCGGCCGACCGTGAGCCCATGATATGGGCGCCCGTCGCCGGCCTCGCCATCGCGGCCGGACTCGCAGCCCTCGTGCGCGGCTATGCGGCCTTCGTCACGGCCGTGGCCGCCGCCTTTCTCTTTGCAGGGTTCCTCGCGGGCGCAGTGCGGACGGCGCGGGTGGAGGCGCCCGTCCTCGCCCAAGCGATGATTGCCCCGCTCACCGGCTTCGTCGAGAGCGTGGAGGAGAGGCCGCAGGGGCCGCGGATGGTCCTGCGCGTCGAGACGCTCGGCGCTCTCGGCAGTGCAGAGCGCCCGGCGCGGGTGCGCGTATCGGCGCGCGAGCCGCTGCGGCTGCGCGCGGGCGAATTCGTCAAGGCCACCGCCCGGCTGATGCCGCCGCCCGGCGCGGCCTGGCCCGGCGGCTACGACTTCACGCGCGATGCCTTCTTCCGCGGCATCGGGGCCGTGGGCTCGCTGGTAGGGCCCGTTGAGGTCGCCGCGCCCCCGCGCGAGCCGGATTGGCACCTCGCCCTTGCCGCCAGGCTCGACGAGGCGCGCAATGCGCTGACGGCGCGCATTGCCGCCGCGGCGGGCGGGCAGGCGGGAGCGGTCCTGGCCGCGCTCGTCACCGGCAAGCGCGGCCTCATCACGGAAGAAACCAACGAAGCCCTGCGCGCCGCCGGCCTCTACCACATCGTGTCCATTTCCGGCCTGCACATGGCGCTGGCGGCCGGCACGGTGTTCTGGTCCGGGCGCGCGATTCTCGCACTCTTTCCGGCCGCGGCCCTCACCTGGCCGATCAAGAAGATCGCGGCGGCAGCGGCCATGGCGGGGGCGAGCGGCTATTGCCTGTTCTCCGGCGCGGACGTTGCCACCCAGCGCGCCCTGGTGATGACGCTCATCATGCTGGGGGCGATCCTCGCCGACCGGCCGGCGCTGTCGATGCGCAATCTCGCCTTCGCCGCCATCCTGTGCCTCGCCCTGGAGCCCGAGGCGGTGCTCGGCCCCAGCTTCCAGATGTCATTCTCGGCCGTGGCCTGCCTCGTGGCGCTGGCGGAATGGCAGGCAGGACGGCACGGCGGGCGAGAGCCGCCGTCCGGCCCCGTGTCGCGCGCCCTGCGCCAGGCCCGGCGGTGGACCGTCGCCCTCGTCGTCACGACCCTGGTCGCCTCGCTGGCGACGGGTGCCTATGGCGCCTATCACTTCCAGACGGCGATGCCGCTCAGCGTCTTCGGCAACGCGGTCGCGCTGCCCTTCGTCTCCTTCGTCGTCATGCCGGCTGCGGTGCTCGGCATGCTGCTCAATCCCTTCGGCCTCGATGCACCGATGTGGTGGCTGGCGGGGCAGGGGGCTGCCGTCGTGCTCGCGGTCTCCCGCGCCATGCAGGAGTGGAGCCTGTCCGTAGTCGCCGTGCCGGCCTTTCCCGCCGGCGCGCTCATCCTGTTCTCGCTGGCGCTTCTCGTGCTGACCATCTGCGTCTCGCCTCTGCGCTGGCTGGCGGCCGTGCCGGCCGCAACGGCCTTCGCCGTCGCGGCGGGGGCGGCCCGGCCGGACATCTACATCGACCGCAACGGCACGAGCGTCGCCGTGCGGGGGCCGGAGGGGCGGCTGGCGTTTCTCGGTCGCGCCCCGGCTTTCGTCGTCGAGCAGTGGCTGCGCGCCGACGGCGATGCGCGGCGGCCGGACGATGGGAGCCTCACGGACGGCGTCCTCTGCGACCGTGACGGCTGCACCGCCCGTACGGTCGATGGGCGCATGGTCGCCCTGGTGCGCCGGCCGCCGGCCTTCGTCGAGGATTGCGCGCGGGCCGACATTCTCGTCACCGCCCTCTCCGTGCCGCCCGGCTGTGCGGCGCCGCTGGTGATCGACCGGGCGAGGCTGCGCGAGAACGGGGCGATGGCCATCGTTCTCGGAAAGGACGGCGAGGACCGTCTCATCGGGCAATTGCCGGCCGGCGAGCGCCGTGCCTGGATGCCGGCACTCCCGAGCCTGCCGCGGCCGGCGACCGCGGCCGCGCACAGCCGGCCGCCGCCGGTGTCGGACGGGAGGGACGAAGACGAGGAAACGGTCGTCAGTAGCGACGCAGCAGACTGACCAGCTTGCCCTGGATGCGCACCCGGTCCGGGCCGAGGACGCGCGTCTCGTAGGCCGGGTTCGCCGCCTCCAGCGCGATGGACGAGCCACGGCGCCGCAGGCGCTTCAGCGTCGCCTCCTCGTCGTCGATCAGGGCCACGACGATGTCGCCCGTGTCGGCCGTGTCCTGCTTGCGTATGATGACNGTGTCGCCATCGAGAATGCCGGCCTCGATCATCGAATCGCCGCGCACCTCGAGCGCAAAATGCTCGCCGCTGCCCAGCATGTCCGGGGGGAGGGACACGGTATGGCTGCGGTGCTGGATGGCGGAAATGGGCGTGCCCGCCGCGATCCGGCCCATGACGGGGATCGCCACCGTCTGTACTGCCGGTTCCACGGCCTGCGGCGCGGGCGNGCGCACCTTGCCGAGNCCGCCCTCGACCACGCTGGGGCTGAAGCGTCCGCGCGACGTCGCGACGCCCTCCGGCAGGCGCACCACCTCCAGCGCGCGGGCGCGGTTCGGCAGCCGGCGGATGAAGCCACGCTCCTCCAACGCCACGATGAGCCGGTGGATGCCAGACTTCGACTTGAGGTCGAGCGCCTCCTTCATCTCGTCGAAGGACGGCGGCACACCGGTCTCACGCAGGCGTTCGTGGATGAAACGCAGGAGTTCGTGCTGTTTGCGCGTCAACATGGCCGNCGATCCCGCTCCCCCTCGTCGAATCGCATCATCGCAGCGAGTCGAAAACAAATCATGAACAGATTAAACGTTCCCGGTGTGTTCCGCAAGTTTCTGCGGCGGGGAGGGCGTCANAGGCGGATGATGCGGCAGGGGTCGCCCGCGCGCGCGGCGGGGGCGTGGGGCGCNCGCACNACGAGGGCCTCGGCCTCTGCCATGAGGCGCAGCATGGAGCTGTCCTGGCGCGGNAAGGGGGTGGCAACGAGCGTGCCGTCTTCGCCCGCCGNGAGGCGGGCGCGCAGATAATCCTGCCGCTCGTCGTTGGCCGGCAGGTCGACGCCGAGCCGGGCGGGCTGCGTCGCAACCGCGCCCGCATCGGGATCGCCGCTCAGGGCCCGCACGAGCGGCACGAGGAAGATGAGCGAGCACACGATGCTGGAGACGGGATTACCCGGCAGGCCGAGCACCGTCATGGCTCCCAGTCGCCCNTGCATCAGGGGCTTTCCCGGCCGCATGGCGATGCGCCAGAAGCCGANTTCCCATCCGCGCGCGGCGAGGGCGCGCTGGACGAGATCGTGGTCGCCCACTGAAGCGCCGCCGAGTGTCACGAGCACGTCCGCCCCGGCATCCCTGGCCGCGTCAATCGCCGCGGTGAGCGCCGGAAGGTCGTCGCGCGCGATGCCGAGGTCGAGGGCCTCGGCGCCGGCCCGTTCGGCTATGGCCGCGACGGCATAGGTGTTGGAGGCGACNATCTGGTCTGGTCCCGTCGGCTCGCCCGGACGGACGAGCTCGTCGCCCGTGGCGAGAATGGCGACCCGCGGCCGGCGCACCACCGGCAAAGTGGCATGGCCCATCGCCGCAGCAAGCGCCACTGCCGAGGGGCCGAGCCGGCGGCCCGCGCGCAGCAGCACCTCGCCCTCGCGGAAGTCGAGCCCCGCCTGGCGCACGAAGCGCCCCGCGGTCACGGGGGACAGGGCTTCGACCATGTTGCCCTCGGCGCGGGCATTTTCCTGGATCAGGATCGCATCGGCGCCAGCCGGCACGGGCGCGCCGGTGAAGATGCGCACGCACTGGCCGGGCCCCACCGTGCCGGTGAAGGCATGGCCGGCTGCACTGGTGCCGATCAGGGCAAGGCGTGCCGGAACGGTGGCGACATCTGCCGCGCGCACCGCAAAGCCGTCCATGGCCGAGGCGGGGAAGGGCGGCTGCGTGCGCAGCGCGGCGACGTCGGCGGCGAGCGTGCGGCCCTCGGCGCGGTCCAGCGGCACCGTCTCCTGCTCGCGGATGGGGCTCGCGCCGGCGAGGATGCCGGCGAGCGCGTCGGCGACCGGCGTCAACGCCATGGATGCCTCCTATGTCGTCGTTGCCGCGCCCGGCCTGTCGTCGGCGCGGAAGTCGCCGGACTTGCCACCGCTCTTGGCGAGCAGGCGGATGCCCTCGATGCGCATGCCTCGGTCTGCGGCCTTCACCATATCGTAGATGGTGAGGCAGGCGACGGAAACGGCGGTCAGCGCCTCCATCTCCACGCCGGTCTGGCCCGTCACGCGGGCCTCGCTCGTCACGCGCACGCCCGGAAGCGCCTCGTCGATGGTGCAGTCAACCTGCACCTTCGTGAGGTTGAGCTGATGGCACAGGGGGATGAGCTCGTGCGTGCGCTTCGCCGCCATGATGCCGGCGATGCGGGCCGTGGCGAGGACGTCCCCCTTTCTGGCCTCGCCCGAGCGGATGAGGGCAAGCGTCTCCGGCAGCATGACGACATGGCCTTCCGCCTGCGCGACGCGCTGCGTCACAGCCTTGTCGCCCACGTCGACCATGTTGGCCTTGCCCGAGGCGTCGACGTGCGTGAGCCGGGTCATGCCGTCGCGCTCTCGCCGAAGAGAAGGGCGCGCGTGGCGGCCGTCACGTCCGCCTGGCGCATCAGGCTCTCGCCGACGAGGAAGGTGCGGATGCCGACATTCGCGAGCCGCTGGATGTCGGCATGGGTGAAGATGCCGCTCTCGCCGACGACGATGTGGCTGGAGGGAATGCGGGGCGCGAGCGCCTCGCTGACGGACAGCGACGTCTCAAAGGTGCGCAGATCGCGGTTGTTGATGCCGATCATGCGCACGTCGAGGGCCAATGCGCGGTCGAGCTCCTCGGCGTCATGCACCTCAACGAGCACGTCCATTCCCAGATCCTCGGCGGCGGCGACGAGGGCGCGCGCCTCCTCGTCGCTGACGCAGGCCATGATGACGAGGATGCAGTCCGCGCCCCAGGTGCGCGCCTCGTAGACCTGGTAAGGCTCGAACAGGAAGTCCTTGCGCAGGGCCGGCAGGCCGGAGGCGGCGCGGGCCGCGTCAAGATAGTCGGGATGGCCCTGGAAGGAGGGCCCGTCCGTCAGCACGGACAGGCAGCTGGCGCCGCCTTCGGCATAGGCCCTCGCGAGCGCCGGCGGGTCGAAGTCGGCACGGATGAGGCCCTTCGAGGGGCTGGCCTTCTTGATCTCCGCGATGAGGGCCGGGCGGTTCGCGGCCAGGTGGGCCTCGATCGCGGCGACGAACGGGCGCGGGGCCGGGGCAGCATGGGCGAGGCGCACCATCTCGTCGTCCGGCACGCGCTCCCTGGCCGCCGCGATCTCGCGGCGCTTGTAGGCCTCGATCTTCGCCAGGATGTCGCTCATGGGCGCCTCACGCGTTCGATGCGGCAACGAGCCGCTCGAGCGTAGCGCGCGCGGCGCCGGAGTCGAGGGCGGCCTCGGCGGCGGCGACACCCTCCCTGAGGTCGGCAACCTTGCCGGCGACCACGAGGCCCGCAGCCGCGTTGAGCACGGCGATGTCGCGATAGGGCGTCCTCTCGCCTGCGAGCACGGCGCGCAGGGCTGCGGCATTGTGCTCGGCCTCGCCGCCGCGCAGGTCTGCGATCGTCGCCCGGGCGAGGCCGACATCCTCCGGCGTGACCGTGAAGCGGCGGATGCGCCCGTCCTCGAGCGCGACGACAGAGGTCGGCCCCGTCGTCGTCATCTCGTCGAGGCCGTCGGAGCCGTGCACGGCCCAGATGCGCTGCGAGCCGAGGGAGCCGAGCACCTCCACGAGCGGCTGCAGCCAGCTCTCCGAGTAGACGCCGAGGAGCTGGTGGCGCACGCCTGCCGGGTTGGCGAGCGGCCCGATGAGGTTGAAGACCGTGCGGGTACCGAGTTCGACCCGCACCGGCGCGACGTGCCGCATGGAGGCATGGTGGGTCGGCGCGAACATGAAGCCGACGCCCGCCGCCGCGAGGCAGCGCTCGATGCCGGCGGGCTCGAGGCCCACCTTGACGCCGAGCGCAGCGAGCACGTCTGCGGCGCCGGAGCGCGACGAGGCGGCCCGGTTGCCGTGCTTGGCGACCGGCACGCCGCAGGCCGCCACGATGATGGAGGCGAGCGTCGAGACGTTGTAGCTGCCCGAGTTGTCGCCGCCGGTGCCAACGATGTCGATGGCACCTGCCGGGGCATTCACCCGCACCATGCGGGCGCGCAGTGCCTCCACGGCNCCGGCGATCTCGTCCACGGTCTCCCCGCGCACGCGCANCGCCATCAGGAAGGCGCCGCTCTGGGCCGGCGTCACCTCGCCCGAGAGCAGCGTTTCGAAGGCCTGGCGTGATTCCTCGCGGCTCAGCGAGGCACCGGTGGCGACTTTGGCGATGAAAGGTTTGAAGGCGTCCATCGGTGCTCCGTCGTCAGCTCTTTCTTGCGGGGCGTCCGGTCTCGTTCCAGCGCGCGGCGATGTCGAGGAAGTTGCGGATCATGGTGGCGCCATGCTCCGACAGGATGCTCTCGGGATGGAACTGCACACCGTGCAGCGGCAGGCGGCGGTGCGCCAGCGCCATGATGAGGCCGTCCTCGCTCTCGGCGGTGACGGCGAGGTCCGCGGGGCAGGTCTCNCGGTTCACGATGAGCGAATGATAGCGCGTGGCCTCGAAGGGGCCGTTGATGCCGCGGAAGATGCCTTCACCCTTGTGATACACGCGCGAGATCTTGCCGTGCATGGGCAGGGGGGCGCGTACGACCTCGCCGCCGAAGGCCTGGCCCATGGCCTGCAGGCCGAGGCAGACGCCAAACATCGGGATGGTGGGCGCCGCCTTCTCGATGAGTTCGAGGCAGATGCCCGCTTCGTTGGGCGTGCACGGGCCCGGCGAGAGGACGATGGCGTCGGGGTCGAGTGCCAGAGCCTCGTCGGCCGTGAGGGCGTCGTTGCGGCGCACGTCGATCTCGGGGCCGAGGGCCCCGATGAGGTGCACGAGATTCCAGGTGAAGGAATCGTAGTTGTC
>JGI25331J36430_1000235_pt1 | contig 35124 bp, 27 predicted proteins | sample HigsolmetaAR206D_FD_36430 | JGI IMG/M metagenome (IMG submission 36430) | reverse complement strand
AAAGGAACTGAAACCGGCTTGAATGAACTGAGGTCAAAGTAAATATATCAGTGACATATTCACTGACGCGTTAGTATGACATTTTCACTGACGCTTGACATCTCTCGGCCGAACAGACGGGAGATCATTCTCATATCCCTTCACCCTTCGCCGGATGCTATGATGCGGGCGATTTTTTTGACCCGTTTTCCGCCAGGCGGCCCGGCTGCTGGCGTCTGCACGAGCCGAAAGCGGCTGATGACGCCGATCTATCGGAACAAGTCTCCGACGCGCCGACCGTTGAAGCGCCCTGAAAAAAAGGCGTCCAGAAACGCGGGTTCCTCAATGGTGTGCATAAAACCGTATCCCCTCACTTTGATGCAGTGCGTGGCATCTTTGTAAAACTGATCAAAAACACGCCAAAAAGGCGCCTCGGCGGGAACCGTGATCGTTCTGGGCGGCCCGGATGCGCTCCCGCTCCGATTCCAGCGAGCGAGCAAAAATCGCAAGAAGATGTAGCGCTGGTCCGCCCACTCTTTATAAATGGAAAAGGCGAGAAAGCCGCCGATCAACATGAAATTGACGGAATATGGCGCCTTTAACGCCATCCAGGCCGTAAGCGCGCCGAGCATCAAGGCGCTCCCAACGAGCGTGAAGCGATACGCGCGCCGGTATGGGAAGGCTCTTGATAACACAAGTAACATCAGCTTGCCGCCGTCCAGCGGCCAGACGGGAAGCATATTGAAAGCGAGAATCATCCAGTTCCGGTCCATGAATAGCGCGTGGTTCTCCGGATTCCAAAAAGGCGTCAAGCAGAGCAGGAACGAGACGGCCGGCAGCCAGAGATGCTGCAGGGGACCGGAAAGGGTGACGATCAATTCCTCACTTAACGGTCTCGTCCCGACTTCATCGACCTTCATCACGCCTCCGAACGGGAGCAATTCAATCGAGGCCACCCGCCAATGGAAAGCCTTGGCCGCCGCGAAGTGACCGGCCTCGTGCAGGATGACGATAAAAAAAACCGCCGCGACTTCATAAAAGCGACCGGTCAAAACGCCCGCGCCGAGAACGATCCAAAAGACCGGATGAAAGCGGATCGCAGGCAACGGCGGCCATTTAATCAAAAGAGATCACCTGGATCGGATCGACGAACCGATCCTTTTCCTTGAGCGCGAAATAAAAGAGGCCGTTCGATTTCCCGCTTTCGTTCGTCACCTTTCCGAGCTTTTGCCCCTTTTTGACAAACTCGTATACCTTGACGTCCGCCTGTGACAACTTTCCATACCATGATTCGGCGCCATTGGAATGGCGGATGACCACTGTCCGGCCGATGCCTTCTTTATTTTCAACGGAGACGACAAATCCGCTGTCGATCGCCTCGACCTCGGCGTTCTTGACGGTTTCGACGTAAACCCCCTTCGTCGCATCCGAAAAGCCTTTGGTCACCGTGCCGTTCACCGGGACCGCGAATTGCGACGCCGCGTTCTTGACGTCACCGCCGTCTTTTTCGTTAAACGGAAAAATGGTGAGCGGTTCGCCGAACGCCCGTTCATACCAATCGGAAACCTTGGCGAAATTGAGATCTTCCTCCAGCGCATAGCGCATGGCGGTCTGGACGCTCGGATAGACATCGGCGTACGATTTTTCAAAAAGGGCGACGGCGAGGACGATCATCCCCGATAACAAACATTTGATGAGCCATTTTTGGGCAAAATCAAGCGGTCGGCGGGGGACATCCGGCTCGCGCACGGCGGCCGCGGGAACCGCGGGTCTCGTTCCAGCGCGCCCGGCCAAACGACGGTGCCTTTCCTTATGGCGTCTTCTGATTTCATCGATCCGCGACATCTTCCATCATCCTCTTGCGGAAGTCCTTTACAAAAATTTATGATCGCGTCGGACAAGTTATGCCATCGCTCCGCAAAAGAGGGCTTCATAAGGTTCCAACCCAAGGGGACGGGTTTCCGCCATGGACAAAGGAAGATGGCAAACGAGCCGGGCGAATGGACGCACTTGTTCGGTACGGGGGCGGGTCCGAGGAAAGCCGTCTCCTTTGCTCTCCATTCCGGGGCAGGCATCTCGGCCCTCAAAACAACAAAAAAGACTCCCGTGAAGGGGAGTCTTTTCCGAAATCAGCGCATGCCGAGGAGCTGTTTAACTTTCTTGAAGAAGCCTTTGTTTTCATCCAGAGACATGAGCGGCACCGATTCGCCCAAAATGCGGCGGGCGATGTTGCGGTAGGCCATCGCGGCCCGCGATGACGGTTGGAGGGCGATCGGTTCGCCTTTATTGGAAGCGGCGATCACTTCTTCATCATCCACGACAATGCCGAGCAAATCGATCGACAAGACGTCCATGATGTCGTCGATATCGATCATGCCGCCCGATTTGATCATATGGCTGCGGACGCGATTGATAATCAGTTTTGGGGGAGCGATGTGCTCTTCCTTCTCAATTAACCCGATGATGCGGTCGGCATCGCGCACCGCCGACGTCTCGGGCGTCGTGACGACGATCGCTTGATCGGCGCCCGAGATGGCATTTCGGAAACCTTGCTCAATGCCTGCCGGGCAATCGATGAGCACGTAGTCAAAGTCCCTCTTCAATTCCTCGACGATTTTGGCCATCTGTTCGGGGCGAACGGCCGATTTATCTTTCGATTGCGAAGCGGGCAAAAGGCGCAAATCATCGAAACGCTTGTCCTTGATCAACGTTTGGCTCAGTTTGCACCGCCCTTCAACCGCATCGACGAGGTCGTAAATAATTCGATTTTCCAGCCCCATCACGACATCCAAATTGCGCAAGCCGATATCCGTGTCGACCAAACAAACCTTTTTCCCCTGAAGGGCGAGCGCCGTCCCGATATTCGCGGTCGTCGTCGTTTTGCCGACACCGCCTTTGCCCGATGTGATGACGATGGCTTCCCCCATGCTTATTTCACCCCTTCATACGACATCCTGGCGAGTCCGTGAAACCTTTTGATGTACGATTGCAGGCGGTCAACGGCAATCCGCCCGGTATTCGGATCCACATAGGCGCATTCCATATAACGGCCTTCCTGTTCGACCACATCCGCCGACCGGCTGAAGACCGATCCGATTTTCAGTTGTGTCGGCTTCATCAAAGAGCTGACGATGACTTTATCAGACGCGCCGTCGGCCCCCGCATGCGCGATGCCGCGAAGCGCGCCCATTATGTATATGTTGCCGCAGGCGACGACTTGTCCGCCGGGATTGACGTCCCCGATCACGAGCAGATCGCCGGGAGCTTCCAACACTTGACCCGAACGGACGGTCTGCCTCACCTGCAGCAGCGACTGCCTCCGCAACCGTTCATCACATTCCTCGACCGTCATGACGTTGGACGTGATCTCTTCAACAACCAACATTTTTTCGGAACGGATGATGGCCTGGATTTCTTCGCGTTGGGCCGAATCAAGATAGCGGTTGCCCGCCTCCACTTTTACCGACAATAGCGGCCCGTCTGAATAGTGTTGGCGGCGTTCGGACAGCCTCGCTTTCAATTCCTCGAGAAGATCATGATAGGCGCATTGATCGTCCAGTTTCAGAACAAGTCCGTCTTTTTTGCCCATGATCATTACAAGCGGCCGTTTGTTAGTCATGGCTGGTTTCACCTCAAATGACGTACTCTCATGCAGCTCGGGGCGGATCGCGCAAACGGCCCGGACCATGAAACGCGTTTGGGGCGACTTCTTACAAGGAGGCCTTGACACGCCGGGGTCGACCCTGCTGTACAAAGCGGTGAGCAGACCGGGTTTATGAGGCTGCCCGGACCCGGCGCTTCTCCTCATGATAATTCATTCGACGCGCCCAAGGGGATTTCCTTTAAATGCTGAGACGCTTCTTCCACCCTCGCGATCGATGAAGCGCTGGACGTTGTTGTTTCAACGCGCCATCAACCGTCGATTTTATGCGACCGCATCGACACAAGCATGCGGCGGAACGGGTAGAAAATAAGAATGAGGAAGGCGCCGTTTAACACCAAAGTCGGAACGAGCCGCCATTGAAGAAAGTGGTCCAATGGCTCCGGCGCTTTGCCGATCAAACCATAAATGCCGTAGACTTCGAATTCCAGGCACGCCGCCGCCAAGATGCCGATCAGAACGACAACGACGAGATAAAGATGAAAGATTCGCGAAAGCAACGAAAATAAATAGCCGGTAAGCGCGATGCAGAACGCGTACACGCCGAGCACGTTCGTATAGACGACATCGATCAAAAAACCAAAGGTCAAGCCGTACCAGACCGCACGGGTGCGGTCGTAAAAAAGTCCGATTAAAAGGATCGCAATCAGGACAAAATGGGGAATAGCTGAAAAATGCCAACCGAACCACGCCGGGGAAAAGACTTGCATGACGGTCCCCTGTAAAAGGAACAGGACAAAGAGAATGAAAAAAAGCTTGACCTCTCTCACTTTGCAGCATCCCCCGAGCCGGAAGACGACACCGCGGTTCTTTCGATGATGTCGACATAATCGATGGCATTGAAATCAGCCGACGGTTTGACCTCGGCGATTTTGGTCAGCCCGTACTCGTCCGGCTTGACCGAGACGACTTCGCCGATCAATAACCCTTCAGGATAGACACCGCCAAGACCGGACGTCGTCACTTTGTCACCTTTCTTCACCTTTTTATCAATGGGAATTTTTTCAAACATCAGGACGTTTTTGTCGGCATTATAGCCTTCAATCATGCCGTACGCTCGCTCATTCTTATTGACGACGGCCGCTGAAATCTGATTGCTCTCGGACGGGTCGGTGATGAGCGTAACGACACTCGTCAACTGGCTGACGGCGGTCACTTTGCCGATAAAATAGCCTTCCGGTGTCACGACCGCCATCCCCTTCTGGATGCCCTGTTGCGCGCCCTTGTCCACCGTGATCATTTTGTTCCACTCGTCGAAGGAGCGGCCGATGACGAGCGCGGGACGGGCTTTATAATCCAGCAACGAACCAATCTTGAGCTGCTTTTCCAAACTTTGGAATTCTTGGTTGAGCACTTGATATTTCGCTTGCAACGCGGCGTAGTCTTTTAATTGCGCTTTTAATTTTTTGTTTTCTTTGTAAACGCTTTTGATCTCAGAAATGTTCTCAAAGAGACCCGCTACGTATTGAGCGGGTCTGTTAAATATAAACTCGGCGCCCCCGACCGTGTCGTGAATGAATTGTTCCGGCCAAGTCAGCCTGGCGCGCTCCTTCATGGAAAAGCCGATGAGCGCGACGAGGACGATCAAACTCGTTAAAAGGATGATTAATTTTTTATTTGAAAAGAACGGCGGCATGTAAGACACCTACTTACGATCACTTGGATCAGGATCTTGAAGTAATGCCTTTTTTCGACCGGAACATCGGCAGGCTTTCCAGCGCGCGTCCCGTCCCGATGGCAACGCAATCCAGGGGATTGTCCGCGATGATGACCGGCATTTTCGTCTCTTCGCTCAAGACCCTGTCAAGGTTGCGCAACAGCGCGCCGCCACCCGTCAGGACGATGCCGCGATCCATGATGTCGGCGGCGAGTTCCGGCGGCGTTTTTTCCAGCGTGATCTTCACCGCCTCGATGATTTGGTTGACCGTATCGCTCAACGCTTCGGCGACTTCATCCGACGTAATGTTGATCGTCTTGGGCAGACCCGTCAAAAGATCCCGCCCGCGTATCTCCATGCTTTCCGTCTGATCGGGTTTGCCTGCCGAACCGATTTGCAGCTTGAGCTGTTCGGCGGTGCGCTCCCCGATCATGAGATTGTAATTTTTCTTGACGTATTGAATGATGTCCTCGTCCATTTCATCGCCGGCCACCCGGACGGACTGACTCGTCACGATGCCGCCCAGGGAGATGATCGCGACTTCCGTTGTTCCGCCTCCAATGTCGACTACCATGCTGCCGGTCGGTTCCCAAACCGGCAAATCCGCGCCGATAGCTGCCGCAAATGGTTCTTCAATCGTGTAGGCCTCTTTTGCGCCGGCCATTTTGGTCGCATCCTCAACCGCCCGTTTTTCCACTGCTGTGATTCCCGAAGGAACGCCTACCATGACATTGGGTTTGCGCGAGAATAACGAGCGGCCGCGCGTCGCTTGTTGGATGAAGTATTTCAGCATGGTCGCCGTCGTCTCGAAATCGGCGATGACCCCGTCTTTCATCGGCCGCTGGGCGACGATGTTGCCGGGCGTCCGCCCGATCATGCTTTTCGCCGCATCGCCGACCGCTTCAATCGTTCCCGTGTCCGTCCGCTTCGCGACGACGGAAGGTTCGCGGACGACAACGCCTTTTCCTTTCACATAAACCAAAGTGTTCGCTGTTCCAAGATCGATGCCCATATCTCTGGAGAATCCGCCAAACATCTATGTAAACTCCCTTCATGTGTCGAAAAACTCATGAGTCCAATTATAGCTCAAAAATCGCCAAAAAAATAGTGTCAAACTATGCCTTTTTCTTTTAAACTGATGTAGTCCCGATCCCCGATGATAATGTGATCCAACACGTCGATGCCGAGCAAATAACCGCATTCCACGAGCCGCTTGGTGACGGCAATATCTTCCTCGCTCGGCGTCGGATCACCGCTCGGGTGATTGTGAAAACAGATGACGGAAGCCGCCGACCTTTTGATCGCTTCCTTAAAAACCTCGCGGGGATGAACGATGGACGCGTTCAAACTCCCTACAAAAATCGTCTGCCGGTGAATGACCTGATTTTTCGTATTCAAATACAGACAGACGAAATGCTCTTGCGTATAAAACCGCATATCGTCCATGACATATTTTACACCGTCAAGCGGCGAGCGAATGGCATAGCGATCCTCCGGCCGCTCCGATACGAGCCGTTTGCCCAATTCCAGCGCGGCCATTAATTGTACGGCTTTGGTTTCGCCGATGCCCTTGACCTCTTTAAGTTCCTCAACGGTCGCATGCTTCAACATTTTCAACCCGTTAAAGCGGTGAAGCACCTTGCCCGCAAGCGCCAACACCGACTCTTCCTTGGACCCCGTTCGCAAAATGATGGAGAGAAGCTCCTGGTTCGAAAGCCGGGCCGGGCCTTCTTTGAGCAGCCGCTCCCGCGGTCTTTCTTCTCTCGGCACATCACGGATGAACAGCGTGGTTTCACCCACGTCGAAACCCCCTTTTATCGTCTCCGTGACTGACAAGGAAGCAAGCAGCCCTAACGACACGCTTCAGCCGTCCCATGGGTGCCGAGCGCCATGGCATGCGGGTCCTTTTTTCGTTCAATAGGGTTCATGGAAATCCGATAGGAGAGGCATTCGCGAAGTCTCTGGCAGGCCTGTACAGAGGCCAAAGCGAGGTGTTTGGACTGATATCAATAATTTAGCAAACAATCCCCTTTTTTGTCAAAACACGCCCGCCGTGCCTCCCCTAATGAAAAGCTTTCGTCAAAAGGGGTCGATTTATGTCAGGGAGGACATAGAAAAACGGGGAGACATAGAAGGCGGTGCAAAATCGCTTGGCGCGCCGGCACGGACATCCCCTTATTTGGGTTTTGGGCAACAAAAAAATGCCCTCACTTCTCCAGAGCGAGGGCGATGGTTTGATAGAGGCGGACGGCGTCCAAAAGCGATTGTTGCCCGGCGTCTTGATCTTCGCGATTTTCTATGTGACTGTAGGCGGATTCAATCGCCCCTTTAAAAGACGTCAAATCTTCTTTCAGATTGTCCGCCATTTTGACGTTCGCAGCAGCCGCCCAACCGTTGAGCGTTGTTTGAACGTCTGCAAGCGCCTTTTGATCGACTTTTTGGTCGAGCGCTTTATCCGCCGACAGACGGATCAGGTCGAGGAGCAAGATCCTTCCCGTTTCAAGATAACGGGCCGTCGCCTCCGATAAGCCGGCCGCCGGGAATCGAACCGCCCACGTTTTGCCGAACGGTTTGAGGGATTCGTATTTGGCGACCAACTTCTTCCGTCCCGATTCACTGCCGGCCAGTGCGATGAAAACATCATAACGCTGGCCGTCGCGGACAACGGCCGCCGGCACGCCAAGATTTTTCAACGTTTGAGCTTGCTCATTTGCCCCCTCGGCCGTTGAAAACGTGTTGGCCTGCACGGCGTGCACGGTGAGATCGAGCTGGGGCGCATCCGCTTTAACCTTCTTGCCAGGGGTTTCACCTGCGACTTGACCGGCTGTGGCCACGGATGGGTTCCGAATCTTTTTATCGTGCGAGGAAAGCATGATCAATACCGTAAAACCGATGGCCAATCCGACGATCACGGCGGCGACAAACGGCACGCCGAAAAATTTTATCAAAGGTGGGGCCGAAAACCATCCCGGCCGTCTCCCTTTAAAATTCCGGTTCGCGGAAAACCCGGCGGCCGCCTCGCGTTGATCACGCCGGGTCACGGGAACTTGATCCGCAAAAACCTTGCGCCAATTCAAAGGGGTCTTATCTTGTTTTCGGACCGCGGCCTGCTTTTTCGTCCATTCCTCCAGGGTGTGGTCCTTGCCGTTAAAAGTGACGATGATCTCTTCATCCGAGCGGTTTCGGTCGGCCAAGGACGAGCGCTCCTTTCCTGATCGATCCTCTTCCCCGAAGCTTAACACGGTTGGACAAAAAAAGGACAAGACATTTGTCGGCAGACCGGCATATTTTCCCGACAATTCCCCGGATATTTCGCGGTAAGCCGCACCATTCATGTTGAAATAAAAAAAGCGCGCGGCGCGCTTTTTCAATGGATGTACGTCGCCACGCGGTTTCGGCCTTGACATTTGGCGCCGGCATACATCGCCCGGTCGGCGTTGCGGATCAACGACAGCGGATCCTCCCCTTGTTCGGGGGCCGTCGCCAGGCCGATGCTGGCGGTGACGCGGACCAGCCGCCGCCCTTGTCGCTCTTTGTCACCGAGCTCGTACAACGAAAACGGCTCATCCGATAACCGGATGCGGATGGTCTCGGCCAAAAGATACGCCGCCTGGCCGTCCGCATCCGGCAGCAAGACGATGAACTCCTCGCCCCCGTAGCGCGCGACCGTCCCCTTGTCTCCGACGATTTCAACGAGCCGGGCTGCCACGCCGGTGAGGACGCGATTCCCGTTTTCGTGGCCGAATCGGTCATTGATTTGTTTGAAGTGATCGAGATCGATCATGATGATGGTAAACGGCGATCCCACGCTCTTTTCGAACATTTCCGTAAGCAACTTCATGAAATAGCGATAATTATATAGGTTCGTCAGCGGATCGCGTTCGCTTTCATATTTCGTCCTTTCGTAGTCTTGCGCATTGCCGACGGCGACCATCAAAAAATTCGCAAGGATTTCCAGGACCGTCAAATGTTCTTTGCCGTATGCCCGCCGCGTTTTTGTGGCGATGACGACCGCACCGACCACCCGGGTGTTGCGGCGGGTCGGGACGACGAGCACCGATTCCGCATAATCCGGCAAAAGTCCGTTCAACGACGGCCACCATTCTTTGCGGACCCCGGCGCGAAAGATGCGCCCCGTGAGATCCCCCGGCCATTTCACCGGACCGGCGCCATCCGTCCGGCGGTCCAGCGTTTCCGATGCTTTGACGAAGCGGTCGACGACGCGAAAATCCCGCCCGTCCTCCCCGCTCAAGATGAGGGCGTAATCGACATCCATCATCGCCGCGACGCGTTCAAAAAAGAGCTTGACGATATGGTTCACGTCCAGTTTTTCCGTCAATTGCCGGCCGATTTCATTGGTCTTTTGCAACAAATTGTTCATGTCATAGCTGTTTTTGATCAGGCGAAAGATGACCGACAGGGTGATGAGCGGCACGGCGATGAAACAAATGGCCATGGTGCCCATTTGCGAATACAACAGGTACAGGACGACGCCAACCGGCGCGACCAATAAAGTCGTCACCAGTTCCCATATCGCATCCTTCCCGATAAATCGTTGGGCCCCGATAAAAAGCCGGTAAAAAAAATACAGAAAGAGATGATTGCTGATATAAGACATGATGATATAGCCAAAAATCGGAATCAGCTGCGGGATGCCGCCCCCCGACAGCACGCCCGTTTTTCCGCCGAGCAAATAAAAAGTCACACCGGAAACCACCGAGACCAAGGCGAACATCGTCATGTTCACGGGGAACCGGTACCAGTCCTCTTTTCCGAGCCGCCGGGACAACATGTAGGCAAACGTGCCGAGCTGCAACAAGATCAATTCCACAAAAAGGCCAAAGATGAGGAACACCGCGATGGATACGCCGCTCAGGACGACGATGGTGGTGCCTTTAACCCGGAAATGGCACAGCGAACTCAACACCATCAAGACGGCCATGGCCGCCAGATCAAAGGCGTTTCCGCTTAAATGCGGCGGGGCGGCGGCATAGCACAACACGATCGTCGCCGGCCAGATGACGGCTCCGCCCGCCCAAATCCATCTCTTCTTGCGTTTATCCATCGCGGCCCTCCCTCCGTTTTTGAATGGATCATCCAACTTTTAGACTAATACTTTTGATTCTATCATATGATTCTATCATATCAAACTTATACGGATATTATAATAGACGGAACAAACTTTAAAAAAAGAATTTCGACAAACCGGCACGTCCGGCGTTTCAGTTTGTCTAGTTCTGTCGTATTGGGTCGAAAGGATCAATGTTGCAGAGAACCGCACAACCGCGCCCGGACGTTCAGGAGCGCGCCAGCGGCGGATCGGATACCCCCAACGCCTGGCGTACCATCCCGACGAAGTGGAGGGAACCGGTGATCAGCAACATGTCCTCATCGGTCATGACCTCGAGCATACGGTGATATGCCGTTTGCCAATCGCCGGCTTCTTCGGCACGCATCCCCTCGGGAACGGCGGACATGAGCGCGCTCGGCCGGCTCGCCCGCGGATGATCAAAGGTCGTCAACACGACGCGATCGGCCACGGCGTTCAGCTCCGCGAGCATGGCGGCGCAATCTTTGTCCTTAAAGGCGGCAAACAACAGGTGGAGGCGCCGATTGGGATAACGCCGGCGCACTTCGTCGGCCAAAGCCCGCATGCCGTCGGGATTATGCGCGCCGTCGAGGATGACGAGCGGCCGCTCCGAAATCTTTTCAAAACGCCCCGGCCAAAACGCCCGCTTCAGCCCGTCGCGCAACGCCTCCTCCTCGATATCAACGGCGAAAAAGTTTCTTAAATAATCCGCCGCCATGACGGCCAGCGCGGCGTTTATTACTTGATGGCGGCCGGCCATCCGTATGGTCAAACGCTCATATCGGCTGAACGGCGAGCGAAAATCATACACTTCGCCGTCTTCCGTCCGCTCGACGCCGTCGATTTGGAACTCATACCCGAGCCGGTAAAGCTTCGCTCGCCGCTCGGCTGCGGTCGTTTGAATGATCGTTTCCGCTTCCCCTTCCGCGCCGGTGATGACCGGAACGCCCGGCTTGATGATGCCGGCCTTCTCTCTGGCGATGTCGGCGAGCGTCGGGCCCAGTTGTTCGACGTGGTCCCAGCCGACATTGGTAATGATGGTCAACATCGGGAGGAGCACGTTGGTGGAATCGTGCAGCCCGCCAAGGCCGACTTCAAAGAGCACGAAATCGCACGGGTCAATCTTGGCAAAATAAACGATGGCGACGGCGGTGATCACTTCAAATTCGGTCGGCTCCCCATGTTCCGTCGCCCCGAGCGCTTCCGCATGCGGTCGGACCATCTCGATCGCTCGACAAAGGGCTTCATCCGTCACCGGCTTGCCGTCTTTTTTGATCCGCTCGTTAAAGGCGCCGAGAGACGGAGACGTAAACGTGCCGACGGAATAACCCGCCTGCCGCAAAATGCTTTCAAGAAAGGTGAGCGTCGACCCTTTGCCGTTCGTTCCTCCGATATGGACGGATCGGAGCAGGCGCTCGGGATGGCCGAGTTTTTCCATCATCCACGCCATGCGTTCCATGCCGAGTTTTAAGCTGAACGTGTCCCATTTCTTCAACCATTCGACAGCGTTTTCGTATCGTTGCATCCTCTACCCTCCGATCTGTCATGGGCTTGATATTTTGGCACCCGTTCTTCTCTTCATTCCATCGTGCGGAGCCGCTATGGCCCGATTGCTTGGACAAACTTGAAGACGACGGGATGAACCCGCCGCCTGATTGAAACGTGAACTTGACGTTTTTCAGCCTTCCAATTCGCGGATGCGCTCGCGCACTTTTTCCCGCTTTTCAAGATAATCCCGTTCTTTTTCCCGCTCTTTTTCCACAACGGCCGCGGGGGCCTTTTTCACAAAGCCTTCGTTGGCCAATTTCTTCTGAACGCGTTCGACTTCGGCGTCCAATTTTTTAAGTTCCGAACGGAGCCGCTTGATTTCCTCTTCGATATCGATCAATCCGGAAAGCGGCAAATACAGTTCGGCGCCGGTTACGACCGCCGTGACAGATTTGTCCGGCGCGGTGGCCGCCAGGTCGATGATGAGCGAGTTCGGGTTGCAGAACCGCTCAAGATAAGCCCGGTGGGTTTCCAACGTCGCCCGTTCATCTTCTCCCGCCGGTTTGATGACGAGGTCCACCGGCTTGGAAGGCGCGACATCTTTTTCCGCCCGAATATTGCGGACGGCGCGGATGACGTTCTGCAGAAGCGCCATATCCGACTCGGCCTTCGGATCCGTCCATTCGCTCCGAACTTCCGGCCAAGCGCTCTTCATAATGGTTTCCCCTTCATGGGGCAAGTGCTGCCAAATCTCTTCGGTGATGAACGGCATGAGCGGGTGCAGGAGGCGGAGCGTCCGATCCAAAACGTACACGAGGATGGATTTCGTCCGCTTCTTCGCCGCTTCATCTTCGCCGTAAAGGGCAAGCTTTGCCATTTCAATGTACCAATCGCAAAAATCATCCCAGATGAACGCGTACAGCTTGCGGCCGGCTTCGCCGAAATCATATTGATTGAAATGACGGGTGACTTGTTCGATCACCGCGTTGAGACGCGACAGAATCCACCGGTCGGCGACCGCTTTTTCTCCCGACAGATCGATGTCTTCGTACTTAAAGTCACCGAGGTTCATGATCACAAAACGCGAAGCGTTCCAAATCTTGTTGGCGAAATTCCAGTTCGCCTCGACCTTCTCCCATTGGAAGCGGAGGTCTTGCCCCGGCGTCGTGCCGGTGGCAAGCGTAAACCGAAGCGCATCGGCGCCGTATTTGTCGATGACGTCCATCGGATCGATGCCGTTGCCGAGGGATTTGCTCATTTTCCGCCCTTCGGCGTCCCGGACGAGCCCGTGCAACAGGACATCATCAAACGGTTTCCGCCCGGTGAATTCGACGGATTGGAAGATCATGCGGGCCACCCAGAAAAAGATGATGTCGTAGCCGGTGACGAGCGCGTTTGTCGGGAAATAGCGCTTGAAATCCGGCGCGTCCTCATCCGGCCAGCCAAGCGTGGAGAAAGGCCAGAGCGCCGAGCTGAACCACGTGTCCAAAACATCTTCGTCTTGCTCCCATTGTTCGGGATTCTCCGGCGCCTCTACTCCGACATAGACCTCGCCCGTTTCCTTATGGTACCAAGCCGGAATCCTGTGGCCCCACCAGAGCTGGCGCGAAATGCACCAGTCGCGGATGTTTTCCATCCAATGGCGGTACGTGTTCTCAAAGCGTTCCGGAACGAAACGAACCTTGTCGCTGGAATCTTGCAGCTTTAACGCGGCTTCTGCGAGCGGTTTCATCTTGACGAACCATTGCGTCGACAGATAGGGTTCGATGACCGCGCCGGAGCGCTCGGAGTGGCCGACCGAATGGACGATGTCTTCTATTTTGACGAGCGCGCCTTCCGCTTTCAGATCCTCGACGATCCGCTTCCGGCAGTCGAAGCGGTCGAGACCTTGATATTTTCCGGCGTTTTCGTTCATCCTGCCCGTTTCGTCCATCACGAGAATGCGTGCAAGCCCGTGGCGATTGCCCATTTCAAAATCGTTCGGATCGTGGGCGGGCGTGATTTTCACGGCCCCCGTTCCATAATCCATGTCGACGTATTCGTCGGCGACGATCGGAATCTCGCGCCCGACGATGGGAAGGATCGCCGTTTTGCCGATGAGATGTTTATAGCGTTCGTCATCGGGGTGAACGGCAATGCCGGTGTCGCCGAGCATCGTCTCGGGCCGCGTCGTGGCGACTTCGATATGTCCGGAGCCGTCGGCGAGCGGATAACGGATGTGGTACAGGTGACCCTGAACTTCTTTATAAATGACTTCGATATCGGAAAGCGCCGTCTTCGCGACCGGATCCCAGTTGATGATGTACTCGCCGCGGTAAATCAAGCCTTTTTCGTAAAGGCGGACGAACACTTCGCGGACGGCCCGGGAAAGCCCTTCGTCGAGGGTAAAGCGTTCGCGCGAATAATCGAGCGATAAGCCGAGTTTCGCCCATTGCTTGCGAATGTGTCCGGCGTATTCCTCTTTCCAATCCCAGGCGACTTCCAAAAATTTTTCGCGTCCGAGCTGATGCCGATCGGTGCCCTGTTCGCGCAGTTTGGCGTCGATTTTGGCTTGGGTGGCGATGCCGGCGTGGTCCATCCCCGGCAGATAGAGCGCATCGAAACCTTGCATCCGCTTAAAACGGATGAGCAAATCTTGCATGGTCGTATCCCAAGCGTGGCCGAGATGCAGCTTGCCGGTGACGTTCGGCGGCGGGATGACGATCGTGTAGGGGGGTTTAGACGGGTCTTCGCCGGCTTTAAAATACCCCCTTTCCTTCCACGTATCGTACCATTTCGCTTCCGTTTGACCGGGATCGTACTTTTTTGGCATGTCCGTCATGACTATCCCTCCGAACTTGGTGCGCGCAAAAATCCGACAAAATAAAAAAAGCCTTCTTCAAAAGGACGAAGAACGCTCCGCGGTACCACCTTTTTTCGCATGCCGGCATGGCATGCGCTCTCGGACGTTAACGGCGTCGGCCGGCTTCGCCTAGTGGATCCCCGCGGGATCGGTTCAGCGAAGCAGCTCAGGGGCGACCTTCCGCGCTTTCTCCCAAAGAAATCTTCCAGCCAACGGATTTCTCTCTCTGATGGGTCCGGCGCGTACTCTTCCCCGTCTGCGCGCACGCTTATTAGTTTGTTTTTATTTTATGCGATGGCTGTGCCGACGTCAACCTCAGCCGCCCGTTTTACGGCGGAATGACATGGGTCACGCCGATGGCTCGCGGGCATATATTGAATAGAGAGGCGGATTGACGCGCGTCCTTTTTCGCCGTAACGACAAGATGCACCGCCGTTCACATTAAACGGAAGGGGGAGGGCTGGATGTACAACCGATGGAATCGGTACCAATGGCCGCCTTGGATCCGGCGCATCCGGGACGGTTTAGAGATTTTCGTGCTCCCTCTCGCCATTTTTCAAATGATACGCGTGATCTTTTTTCCGACCACCTTCGACGTCATCATCTTCATCGTCCTGATCGGCCTCTACATTGGTTTTTTGAAGCGATGGCTGTAAGCGGGAAACGGCCGCATTCATGACGATTTATTCTTATTTGATATCGGGATGTACAACACCTGCCCTGCGCTCAGCGCGTCGGACTCCAGCGCGTTGCGGCGGAGAATGGTCGAGATCGGGACATTGTAACGCGCCGAAATCGATTCGAGGGAATCGTCCCGCTGCACGATACACATTTTCACGCGGGCAAACCGCTCTCCTTCTCCCGTCAACATTTTGGTGAGATACAACGCGTTTTCTTCACGCTTGGTAAGCGGGCTGGCGCCCTGGAAATCCGCGGTTTCCTCGATCTCTTCATAGCCGCTCTCCGCATCCTCTTCGGCGAAAGCGTCGCCGCGGGACTCGGAGGGCGGCCGTTCCGGATCGTCTTCGTCGCGGAGCTCTGCCCCGTATTCGGAGCGAACGCCGGAAGTCGGCGCGTCATCCGTCCGTTCAGGTGACTCCGATCGGTGCGGCCAATCGGATTCGAGATTCGCTTGAAATTCGTCGTCACCATCCCGCCCAAACCGCGAGGGCGAACCGTCTTCCGTTTCCCTTTCCCAATCCTCATCGATATAACCCCCGCCTTGAAACGGCCCGGCCGGATCCGTCGGGACCACGTCATCGTCATCCGATCCGCCTGTTTCCCATTCCGCGCCTCGAACGGCCGCGGCGGACTCCGGCGCATCGATTTCCGGCTCGCGGGAAAGTTCCGAACCGGTTTTTTGTTTTTGACGACTAAAGACCGGCGTTTCTCCCTCGTTTGTTGCGCCGTTCGTCTCCACCGCTTCTCGGTCCGCCGCTTGGCTGCCCGCGTCTTGGCGGCCTTTAAATTCCACTTGCGGAGAAATCGGTTCCAAATCGGCTTCCTGGGGAAGGCGATACGAATCAAAGGCGGCGACATCCGCCGGTTCGAACGCTTCATTGCCCTCGGCTTGCCCGGAAATCTCCGAGTCATTTTCTTCTTCGCGGTCATCGATCAGACCGGTGATCGCAATGTCCGCGTCCAAGCGGAGACATCCTTTTTCAGGCAGTTTATAATCGAACGATTCGACGGTGACATAAATGTCTTCGATGTCGGCAATCCGATGTGCCGGAATGGTGATGTCGACCGGAAAACGATGTTCAAGCAAGGCCGTACCTACATCGGTTTCCGTGATTTCGTCGACGGTTCGATACGTCGGGCGGAAATCGTAAACGCGGGCGGACTCCGCCTCGTCCCCGGCGCCTTCGGCCGGTTTATATTCCCCGCTGAGACGCAAAGCGCCTTTAATGGTTACATAATCGGCGCTTTCTTCAATCGCGATGTCCGGTTCCAGCGCCATGGACAAAATTTCTTCGGCTTCTTCTCCGTTTCTTAGCCAGACGGTTTCGCTGATGGAAAAGTGCAAGGGTTGATTCCTTTGACGGGACACGCTCCTCATCCTTTCCGCATAATATCATTAAATGTTTATGCGGCAAGTTGCGCATTATGCGAACGGCGGCCGACGGATCCCGTTCAAAAAAAGAAGCCCGCCTCCAATGCGGAGACAGACTTCCCGTTCTCAGCGCGCTTTGATCCGCGAAAAGGCGTAATCCACCGCGGCAATCGTCGCCTCGATATCCTCCATCGTGTGGGCGGTCGATAAAAAGATGCCTTCAAACTGCGACGGCGGCAGCGACACGCCTTTTTCCAACATGGCTTGGAAATAGATTTTAAAATGTTCGAGATTGGCGGTTTTCGCCGTTTCATAGTTGATCACGTCTTGATCGGTGAAAAAGACGCCGATCATTGAGCCCGCCCGGTTGACCGTCAGCGGAATGCCGTATTTGTCCGCCGCTTCCTTGTAACCTTGTTCGAGGCGGTCGGCTTTTTTGCGAAACTCGTCATAATGCTCGGGCTTCAATTGCGAGAGCGTGGCATAGCCCGCCGCCATGGCGAGCGGGTTGCCCGACAGCGTGCCGGCCTGGTAGATCGGGCCGCTCGGCGCGATGTGCTCCATGATGTCGCGGCGCCCGCCGAAAGCGCCCACCGGCAGCCCCCCGCCGATGACTTTGCCGAGGCAGGTGAGGTCGGGCGTGACGCCAAAATATCCTTGGGCAGAGTGATAGTCGACCCGGAAACCGGTCATGACTTCATCAAAGATGAGAAGCGCGCCGTATTGTTCGGTGATGTCGCGCAATCCTTGCAGAAAGCCCTCGACGGGCGGCACGACGCCCATGTTGCCGGCGACCGGTTCGACGATCACCGCCGCGATGTCTTCCCCGTAGCGGGAGAAGGCCGTCCGGACGGCATCGAGGTCGTTATACGGGACGGTGATCGTGTTTTGCGCCAGGCCGACCGGCACTCCCGGGCTGTCGGGCAAGCCGAGGGTCGCGACGCCGGAACCCGCTTTGATTAGCAGCGAATCGCCGTGGCCGTGATAAGAACCTTCGAATTTCAAAATTTTGTCGCGGCCGGTGAACCCGCGTGCCAGGCGAATGGCGCTCATCGTCGCTTCCGTTCCGGAGTTGACCATGCGCACGACTTCCACGGACGGCACGCGCTCGACCACCAGTTCGGCGAGCGCCGTCTCGAGGGGGTGCGGAGCGCCAAAACTCGTCCCTTTTTCCGCGGTTTCCTTCAGCGCTTCCACGACTTGATCATTGGCATGGCCGAGGATGAGCGGCCCCCACGACAAAACATAGTCAATATAAGTGTTGCCGTCGATGTCGGTGACCTTGGACCCCTTTCCTTCCACCATGAAAACCGGATTCATGTCCACCGATCTGAAAGCGCGGACCGGGCTGTTCACACCGCCGGGCATGACGCGCTTCGCTCTTTCAAACGCCTGAATCGAACGATCCATCGGTCTCATTTTCAACCCTCCCGCAGCCATTTGGCGGCGTCTTTCGCAAAATACGTGATGATCAAGTCGGCGCCGGCGCGCTTCATGCTGATGAGCGATTCCATCACCGTTTGCTTTTCATCGAGCCAGCCGTTCAAGGCCGCCGCTTTGATCATCGCATATTCGCCGCTGACGTTGTACGTCACAAGCGGCAAATCGAAGCGCTCCCGCAAATCGCGAAGGATGTCGAGGAAGGCGAGGCCGGGTTTGACCATGAGGAAATCGGCCCCTTCGTCCACGTCCGAAGCCGCTTCGCGCAGCGCTTCCAAACGGTTCGCCGGATCCATTTGATACGTCTTGCGATCGCCGAATTGCGGCGCACTGTCGGCGGCATCGCGAAACGGTCCGTAAAAGCTTGAGGCATATTTCACGGCATAAGACATGATGGGGACATGGATATATCCGGCTTCATCCAGAGCGCGCCGGATGGCGGCGACAAAGCCGTCCATCATATTGGACGGCGCGATGATGTCCGCGCCGGCGGCCGCTTGGGAAACCGCGGTTTTCGCCAAAAGTTCAAGGCTTTGGTCGTTTTCGACATCGCCGTCAACGATGACGCCGCAGTGGCCGTGGTCGGTATATTCGCAAAGGCACGTATCGGCAATGACGATCAATTCGGGATGCCGCGCTTTGATTTGCCGGATCGCTTTTTGAACGATCCCGTGATCGTGGTAGGCGCCGGAGCCCACCGCATCCTTATGGTCCGGAATGCCGAAGACCATCACGGCCGGAATGCCGAGCGCGACGACTTCATCGATCTCCTCGTCCAGCCGATCCAAAGAAAATTGATAAATGCCGGGCATGGACGGGATTTCGTTTTTAATGTTTTCGCCTTCGACGGCAAACACCGGATAGATGAAATCATCGACCGAAAGCGTCGTTTCCCTCACCATTCTCCGTATGGCCGCATTTTGGCGCAGGCGGCGATGGCGATCAAACACGAGTTGGTTCATTGTTTTCCCCCCAAGGTCTGTCATTGAAAATCGGTATGGAATATATTAAAGGTCTCAAACGATCGGCGAACATCGCGAGGCCTTGATCACAAACGCGCTTGGGCCGGCGGCACCCGCCAACGGCGCCGGGCCCAACCGGTTGCCGGCATCGCTCCCCGATTTGGAAGCTACACGCGCTGCCCTGAAAAATATTGTTCCACGCCTTGAATCAATGCGTGCGCGGTATACGTGGCCGGCACGATGCTCGGCGTCAGCCCGTGGGCGCGGGCGGCGTCCGCCGTGACGGGGCCGATGCAAGCGACCGCGGCGCGCCGCCAAAACGCCCGCTGATCCAGGCCGTCCGCCATGCTCATGAAAAAGCGGATGGCCGACGGGCTCGCAAAGACGACGGCGTCGACGGCCGCCTCCGCCACAACGGTTCGCACGATCGGTCTGGCCACCTCGTTCAACACCGTCTGGTAGACGTCGACGCGCGCGACTTCATAGCCCGCCTCCCGCAGGCGCCGTTCCAGATCGTCTTTGGCCAGCGTTCCGAGGGCGAGCAGCACCTGGCCCTTTTCTTGCCGTGCGGCCATGCGGTCGGCGAGCTTTTCGGCCGTAAAATCATCCGGGATGAGATCGGGCTTGATGCCGCGGCGCTCGAGCGCCTCCGCGGTCTTTTGGCCGACGACGGCGAACTTCGGCCCGACGATTTCCAGCCGTTGCGCGCTGAGGACATCGAAAAAATAACGGACGCCATTGGCACTTGTCAGCACGATCCAATCGAAACCGTTCACCCCTCGGATGCAGTTGAGGGCGGCGGCGCTGAGCGGAGCGGGGGCGAACTTCATCACCGGCGCGATGAGCGCTTCGCCGCCCCGCGCCGCGATGAGTTCCGCCATCTGCCGGGAAGCGTTTCGTTCGCGCGTCAACAAAATGGTCCTGCCCGCGAGCGGCGATTTCCCGTCATTCATGAGCACTCCACGCCTCTTTGGCCGCGGTGAGCAACTCCGAAGCGCCGCGCGCTTTTAAGCGATCGGCGAGCGTCCAGCCGAGCGCATCCGGCTCGGCGCCGGTCAGCGAATCTTTGATCACCGTCTGTCCGTCGGGGGCGGCGACCATTCCGGTCAAACGGTAACCGTCTTCTGTTTTTTCGGCGTACGCGGCAATCGGTACCCGGCAGTCGCCGTCGAGCGCGGCGAGGAAAGCGCGCTCGGCCGCAACCGCGTTCGCCGTCTCCGGGTCGTGAATCGCCGCAAGACATGCAATCAGCTCCTCATCATCCGCCCGGCATTCGATCGCCAGCGCCCCTTGACCAACGGCGGGAAGGAAGCGCTCGACGGGAAGATACTCCGTGACTTTCTCCGCGCTCCACCCCATGCGATTGAGGCCGGCGGCGGCGAGCACGATCGCGTCGTATTGACCTTCTTCGAGTTTTTTCAACCGCGTGTCGATGTTGCCGCGCAAGGAGACGACGTGTAAATCCGGGCGGGCATGGAGAAGCATCGCCCGGCGGCGCAGGCTGCTCGTTCCGACGACCGCGCCAGGCGGCAAATCATAAAAACCCTTTCCGTCCCTGGATATGAGGACGTCCCGATGGTCTTCGCGCCGCGGCACGCAAACGATCGCCAATCCCTCGGGCAGTTGGGCCGGCATGTCTTTCATGCTGTGAACTGCAAGATCAATCTCTCCGTCGAGCAACGCCTGTTCGATTTCTTTGACAAACAGACCTTTGCCGCCGACCTTCGCCAAAGCGACATCCAAGATTTGATCGCCTTTGGTCACGATATGTTTCAATTCATATGAAAAATCGCGATGCCGTTTTTTCAATTGCTCCAAAACCCAATGCGTTTGCGTCAACGCCAACCGGCTTTTTCGCGAGCCGACCTTCCACGTTTTCATGATATCCCCACTCCTTGTGATAAAAAGGCGCCTTTAAGCGATGAAGCGGTGCAGCCGCCATGCCTCCCAAGGGCGGCGTTGCCCGAACGCTTACCAAAGGTGGAAGGCGGTGAGCGTTTCCGATAAAAATACGTTGATCAAAACGAGCAGAAAGCTCACCGCGTTCCAAAAGACGAGAGGAATGCCGTGCACGCCCCTTCCGATTCTTTGATACAAATACCACGCGTAAGCGACGAGGACGATGAACGAGGTGACGACCTTGGCATCCAGCCAGCTGAAGCCTTTAATGACCGCCACCGCCCGAACGACGCCAAGAATCAGGCTGACCATCAAAAGAGGAAAGCCCGCGAGATTAAAGAGAAAAGCGGCTTGTTCCAGCTTCGCCAAACTTCCGAAGCGAACGAGGCGGCTTCCCCATTTTTTCTTCTTCAACATCGAGTATTCCATCGCGTACATGATCGCCGCGATGAACGAGGCGGTAAAAGCGGCGTAAGCGACAAAGGCGATGATGATATGTATGATCAACAAATCGTTCATCAAATGTTGCGAAAGAACGGCCGGCACGCGATCGTCCGGACCGAACAACGAGATCGCCATCGCGGCAAACCCGGCAAGATTGGCAAAAAACACAAAAAAATCCATGTAAAAGAACCGGCTCAACAATACGGTGAGGGAGACGATCAGCCAGGAGAGGAAAAACAAGCCGTCAAGCGGCGTCAGAATCGGAAATTCGCCCGTCTCCCTCATCTTGACGTAGAAGAGCGCCGCTTGGAAAAACCAGACCATAACAAGCAACCAGAAGGCGATGCGATGCGCCTTCCGGTTGTTCTCCAGATAATCGACAAAAAAACCGCAGAGACAAGCGGCATATAACAGGACGGTTCCGTCCGATAATCCGTACCGCGGCATTTGGCATACGCCCTTCTACGAGCCGGACGGGGCTTCGCCCAAGTCCGGACGGACGACGCGGCGGGATTCGCTCGCGGCTTTTTCACGGGAAGCCTGTTCGCGCACCGCATCTCCCAAGCCGAAAATGTCGATGAAAGCGGCCAGCTTCGCTTCGGCACCGGGCTCGGCCGCGTACTCTTTCACGCGTTGGATCGGATCCCGAAGCAGCTGGTTCACGATGCTTTTCGTATGTTTGTTGAGCACCTTGCGTTCGCGTTCGGTCAAATCCGGAATTTTGCGCTCGATGCTCTTCATCGTGTCCGCCTGGATGGCCAAAGCCTTTTGCCGGAGCGCGGCGATGACGGGAACGACGCCGAGTTCCCTGACCCAGCGGTTGAACGCCCGGATTTGCTCTTCGATCATGACGGCGATCTTTTCGGCGGTTTGTTTCCGTTCTTCAAGGTTGGCGCGGACGACGCCTTCGAGATCATCAATATCATAGAGGAAAACGCCCTCAAGATCGCCGACCGCCGGCTCGACATCCCGAGGAACGGCGATGTCGACAATGAAAAGCGGTTTTCCCTTTCTCGCCCGGCTGACGCGGTTCATGTCCGCCGCGGTGAGGACAAAGTCTTTCGCCCCCGTCGAAGCGATTAAGATGTCGGCTTCGCTGAGATGTTGATGGATCTCAGTAAGGGGCGTGGCCTGGCCCTGAAACCGAGCGGCGAGTTCCTGCGCCTTTTCGTACGTTCGATTGGCGACCGTGATGCTTTTGGCCCCGCGGCTCCGCAAATGGGTGACCGCGAGCTCGGCCATTTCTCCGGCGCCGAGAATCAACACCTGCTTGTCTTTCAAATCCCCAAAAATTTTTAAAGCCAATTCGACGGCGGCATAGCTCACCGACACGGCATTGCCGTCGATCATCGTTTCGGCGTGGGCGCGCTTGGCGACGGTGATCGCTTCTTTAAAAAGTTCATTAAAAAAAGTGCCCGTCGCTCCGACCGACTGCGCCTTCATAAATGCGTCGCGGACTTGTCCGAGAATTTGGGTCTCGCCGATGACGAGCGAATCGAGCCCGCACGCGACATGAAAGAGATGGCGCACCGCCTCTTCGTCCTCTTTGACAAAGAGATAACCGTCGATGTCGTCCCTGCGGACGCCGAACCAATCGCATAAAAAAGCCTTCGCATAATAGCGTCCGGTATGCTGCTGATCGCTGACGACATAAAGTTCGGTGCGGTTGCACGTGGAAACGATCACCGCTTCAAAAACACTTTTTTGGTTTTTGAGCTGAATGAGCGCCTCGTCGAGCTCCGCCTCTTGAAAGGCCAAGCGCTCTCGGATCTCCACGGGTGCCGTTTTATGATTCAACCCGACCGCTAGAATGTGCACGTTTGGTCACCCCGATCTGTTGCTCCTCATTACAGTATACCACGAAAACGGAAACGGCCGTCCGAAAAATGTGAACAGTCGTCGAAACGAGCTGAACGACCGGACCGTCATCAAGAACAAGAAAAATGAAAGAATAAAACCGGTCATCAAATGAGATTTCATCTAAAATAATAAAGAAAACCTTGATGTTTGCCAAATCATGTGCTGTGATAAATGAGGGAAAAAGCTTTTCCCCGCGGAGCCGGTCCGCCGAGTTCGGAGGTATCGACAGAAATGAAACAACAGAACGCCTTTATCGGAATCATCCTTGTCGGTTTCGGCATCTATTTTTTATTGGATCAATGGCATCTTCCTTATTTGGAAACCTTTCGCCATTGGCCGACACTCCTCATTATTATCGGTGCCGCCCTTTTTATTCACGCGATGCTCGCTAAGGATTACGTCAACCTTTTCCCGGCGGTGATTCTCATCGGCCTCGGCATCCATTTCCATTTCAAAGACGTTTGGCCGTGGTGGCCGGATGGTTGGGCGGTCTACACATTGATCTTCGGTCTCGCTCTCCTCGTTCGTTACTATAAAGAGCGGAAGGACGGCCTTGTTCTCGGCCTGTTTTTCACGGCCATTTCCCTTTTAAACTTTTTTTATGCCAGCTTTCAAACGGTGACGCACCGGCTCATCGACGCCATAGGGAACATGTGGCCGCTCGCCTTGATCGCCATCGGGTTTTATTTCATAATCGGCAAGAAAAAATAGGATGACCGATACGCCCCCGGCGCCATGTGCGGGCGGCGCCCTCCCCGGCCGGGCCGCTTGCCGCCGCTTCCGCCACGGGTTCTTGACCTTATGCCTACAACCGTATGGAGCATACCCCTGAAAACGGTGCTTTTACCGGACGCTGCCTGCACAAAAAACGCTTGGGCTTCATTGGCCCAAGCGTTTCTCGATTTCGTTCCACAATTCATCTTTTCCGGCGCCGGTTTGCGAAGAAAAAATTACGATGGGAACGTCCGCTTCGATCCGCAGCGTTTCTTTGATGATTTTGACGTGTTTTTGTTGGCGGCCGCGCGGCACCTTGTCGCTCTTGGTCGCGACAAGGATGGCGGGAATTTGATAGTATTTGAGAAACTCGTACATTTGGACATCATCCGCCGTCGGCGGGTGGCGGAAATCGACGAGCTGAACCACGGCGCGAAGCCGCTCGTTGTTCGTGAAATAATCGTCAAGCGCTTTTCCCCACGCCGCCCGGTCTTTCTTGGAAACGGCCGCATAGCCGTAGCCCGGCACGTCGACGAAATAAAAGGCATCGTTGACGCGGTAAAAGTTTAATGTCTGCGTTTTTCCCGGCTTTTGCGACGTCCGGGCGAGGTTTTTGCGATTCAACATCCGGTTGATCAAGGACGATTTTCCGACATTTGAGCGTCCGGCAAGCGCGATCTCCGGCAGGCCGTCCTTTGGCCACTGCGCCGGATGGACAGCGCTGATGATGAATTCGGCGCTGCGAATCTTCATCGCGCCTCACCGTTGAGGGCGTATTTCAACACTTCATCCAAGTGGCTGACTTTAATGAACGTCAAGTCGTTCCGGACGCTCTCGGGGATATCCTCTAAATCCCTATCATTCTCTTTCGGAATGATGATCGTTTTCAACCCCGCACGGTGGGCGCTGAGCGTTTTTTCTTTCAAGCCGCCGATGGGAAGCACCCGGCCGCGCAGGGTGATTTCCCCGGTCATGCCGACTTCTTTCTTCACGGGGCGGTTCGTCAATGCCGAGACAAGCGCCGTCGCGATGGTGATGCCGGCCGACGGCCCGTCCTTGGGCGTCGCGCCCTCGGGCACATGGATATGGATATCATTTTTTTCATAAAAATCTTCGGGAATGCCGAGCTCGGCCGCGCGCGAGCGGACATAGCTGAACGCCGCCTGCGCCGACTCCTTCATCACGTCCCCGAGCTTGCCGGTGAGAAACAGCTTTCCTTTTCCCGGCAAAATCGACACTTCGATGGAAAGCGTGTCCCCGCCGAAGGGCGTGTACGCGAGCCCGGTCGCGACGCCGACTTGGTCTTCGGTCTCGGCCTGTCCGTAGCGGAAAACGGGCTTTCCGAGAAACTTTTCGATCGTTTTCGGGGTGACGGTGACCGTCTTCTGCTCGCCGGTGACGATGCGCTTCGCCGCTTTGCGGCAGATCGAGGCGATGCGGCGTTCGAGATTGCGAACGCCCGCTTCGCGCGTGTACCGGCGGATGACGTAGAGGATGGCTTCGTCTTGGACGCGCAACTGGCTTTTTTTCAAGCCGTGTTCCTTCAGCTGTCTCGGAATGAGATGTTTCTTGGCGATGTGGAGCTTTTCGTCCTCCGTATAACCGGCAATCGTCAACATTTCCATGCGATCGAGCAGCGGGGCGGGAATCGTGGCGGCATTGTTGGCCGTCGTGATGAACATGACCTTGCTCAAATCGTACGGCTCTTCAATATAGTGATCGCTGAAGGCCGAATTTTGTTCGGGGTCAAGCACTTCAAGCAAGGCGGCCGCCGGATCGCCGCGGAAATCGTTGGACATTTTGTCGATTTCGTCAAGCAAAAACACGGGGTTGATCGTCTTTGCTTTTTTCATGCCTTGAATGATCCGCCCCGGCATCGCGCCGACATAGGTCCGGCGATGGCCGCGGATTTCCGCTTCATCGCGGACGCCCCCCAATGAAATGCGGACGAAATTGCGGTTGAGCGCCTTGGCGACCGAGCGGGCGAGGGATGTTTTCCCGACGCCGGGCGGTCCGACGAGGCAGAGAATCGGCCCTTTTAACGAACGGGTAAGCTTTTGCACCGACAAGTACTCCAACACCCGTTCCTTGACTTTATCCAACCCGTAGTGCTCTTCGTTCAAAATTTTTTCCGCATGGCGGATGTCAAGGTTGTCGGTCGTCTCTTCCTTCCACGGCAACTGCAGCAACCAATCGATATAATTGCGGATGACGCCGCTTTCCGCCGAACTCGGCGCCAATATTTCATAACGGTGCAGTTCTTTCAGCGCCGTTTCTTTGACGTGTTCCGGCATGGTCGATTTTTCGATTTTTTCCCGAAGCGATTCGATTTCGCTTTCCTTGGTTTCTTTTTCGCCGAGCTCCCTTTGGATGGCCTTCATCTGTTCGCGAAGGTAATATTCCTTCTGCGACCGCTCCATCGATTTTTTGACCTGCTGGCCAATTTTTTTCTCCAGGCCGAGCACTTCTTGTTCGTTCGTCAAGATGTGGATCAATTGCCGCAGCCGTTCTTTCACATCCAAGATTTCAAGCAGTTTTTGTTTTTCCTTTATCAACAGGGGCAGGTGGCTCGCGATGACGTCGGCAAGCCGGCCGGGCTCGTCGATGTCGTGAACCGTCGCCAAGGTTTCGGGCGTAATCTTTTTTGAAAGCTTGATGTATTCGGCGAATTGATCGACGGCGCTGCGCATCAACGCCTTCATTTCAAGGTCGTCGACGATTTCTTCATCCAATAGGGTCACTTCGGCTTCAAAATAGCGATCCGTCTTCGTATACGCGTCGATGCGGGCGCGCCTTTCGCCTTCAACCAAAATGCGGATCGTCCCGTTTGGAAGCTTCAGCATTTGCTTGATGGCGGACACCGTTCCGATTTCATAAATATCAGCCGGTTCCGGCTGTTCCACGGCCACTTCTTTTTGCGCAACAAGGAGGATTTTGTGATCTCCCACCATGACGGCTTCGAGCGCCTCAACGGATTTTTCCCGGCCGACGTCAAGGTGAAGGACAACCGTCGGATATATGAGCAGCCCGCGAAGCGGAAGAACGGGGATGGTTCGCTTTTTGTCTCTATCAGTCACTGGAACACCTCCAAGTGCGGATGGATTGCAAGAAAATCATATCATTCCCCTTTTTAAGTCGTCCAGCGGGGACGTTCGGCGCCTGGCCGCCGATTTTTCCACCGTCGTCCATGGTTTCATCCATCGTTCGAAGCGGAGAAAAACGCGGACGATAAACGAGGAAAGGGAACGCACGCTCCGCCATCCGCTTCGAACATCGGGGCCGGAGCGGGCCGAACGCTTATCTTATATCTGTTCGATCGCTTGAGAAGGCGAAAACGCCGGCACGGAAGGCAGATCCGCCGCTTCCGGACGAGCGAAGGCGAGTTGAAAGACATCGGTCAACCGGCGAACCGGGATGATCTCGATCCCTTTGACCGATTGGATCAGCGCCTGATGGTTTTCTTCCGGGATGATCACGCGCTTGGCTCCTGCGAGCTTCGCCGCTTCGATCTTGGCGAGCACCCCTCCGACCGGCTTCACCGCACCGTGAATGGACAACTCGCCGGTCATGGCGAGGTAAGGGTCGACCGGAACGTTTTTGATCGCCGAGTAAATCGCCGTCGCAATCGCAATCCCCGCGGACGGTCCGTCGACGGGAAACCCGCCGGGAAAATTGACGTGAATATGATAATGATAGCACCGCACGCCCATTTGATTTAAGACGGTGAGAACGTTTTCGACCGAACTTTTGACGAGGCTTTTGCGGCGGATGGATTTCGCCGACGTCCCCATCGTTTCTTCTTCGACGATGCCGGTGAGCGTCAAGTTCCCTTTCCGGCCCTTGGTCGCCGTCACTTCGACTTCCAGGAGCGCGCCCCGGTTCGGCCCGAACACGGCCAGCCCATTGACGAGACCGACGACCGGCACGCCGTGTACTTTTTTCTCGGGTTTCGGCTGCAATTGGCTGGAATAGATCACCCACTCGATGTCTTCGATCCGGATATGCCCGGTTTTGTTGGACATCGCGAGGCCGGCGGCAATCTGCATGATGTTCACCGCTTCACGGCCGTTCCTCGAGTATTCGGCGATTTTTTTCAACCCTTCATCCGTTATGGAAAGCTGCAATTTCTCCGCCGCACGCTTGGCGATGATCTCGATGTCGGCGTTTTTCAATTCGCTGAAAAAAACTTCCAAGCAACGGGAACGGATCGCCGGCGGAATGTCTTCCGGAGAGCGCGTCGTCGCTCCGACAAGGCGGAAGTCGGCGGGCAGCCCGTTTTGAAAAATGTCGTGGATGTGCGGCGGGATCTGTGAGTTTTCTTCGCTGTAATAGGCGCTTTCCAAAAAAACCTTCCGATCCTCCAATACCTTTAACAACTTATTCATCTGAATCGGATGGAGCTCACCTATTTCATCGATAAACAAAATTCCGCCGTGGGCATGTGTGACCGCCCCTTGCTTCGGTTGGGGAATGCCCGCTTGTCCCATTGCGCCGGCGCCTTGATAAATCGGATCGTGAACGCTGCCGATCAGCGGGTCGGCAATGCCGCGTTCGTCAAAACGGGCACACGTCGCATCCAATTCAATAAAAGCGGCCGTCGGTTTGAATGGGGATTCGGGATTTTTTTTCGCTTCTTCCAACACCAACCGGGCCGCCGCGGTTTTTCCGACGCCCGGAGGCCCGTAAATCAACACGTGCTGCGGATTGGGCCCGCACAGCGCGGCCCGCAGCGTTCGGATGCCGTCCGTTTGGCCGACGATGTCATCTAACGATTTCGGGCGGACTTTTTCCGCAAGCGGCTCCGTCAAAGAGATGCTGCGCAACTTCCGGAGTTGTTCCATCTCCTTTTTGGATTCTTTATCGATGGAAATTTTCTGGGAGTGTTGGCTGCGCAGCAAATTCCAGAAATACAAGCCGATGATGATCCCGAAAAAAAGCTGTACAAACATTAACAGAGACGTCCAATTCATTTGTTTGACCTCCCGCGTTTGCTTCTTGGGTTAGTATCCCCTGGGCGCAGGCGGACTAAACAAAAGAAACGGACGTCTCACGGACATTCCGGCGGCCAAAAGAATATGCACATCGGCCGTCCGATCGGGCGAAAAGCCGTGTGCGCGCAAAAGGCAGCGCATCCCGCGGCGCGACCGTTCACGAAAATGGCCGCCGCCATCCTTCAGAAAAAAAGCCCGCCCTTTTTCTGGCGGGCGAGCGATCAATAGACGGGCTTAGGCGCTCTCTTTCGGTTTGATGCCGTTTTTGACCACCGTGCCGTCGTCCATGATGAGGGTCGGCGACATTTTGTCCACCACCGTCTCTTTGGTGATGATGCATTTTTCCACATCGTTGCGGGACGGCAGTTCATACATGACATCCAGCATGATGCTTTCGATGATCGAACGCAACCCGCGGGCCCCGGTTTTCCTTTCAATCGCTTGTTTGGCGATCTCCCTGAGCGCTTCATCCGTGAATTCGAGTTCGACGCCGTCAAGTTCCATCAGTTTTTTGTATTGCTTGACCAAGGCGTTTTTGGGCTTGATCAAGATGTCCACGAGCGCATCTTCATCCAGCTCTTCGAGGGTGGCGACGACCGGCAAACGGCCGATGAATTCGGGAATCAGCCCAAACTTCAGCAGGTCCTCGGGCAACACTTGCTTTAAAATATATTTGTCCGACTCGTTTCTCGTTTTCGTGTCGGCCCCGAATCCGATCACCTTTTTCCCGAGGCGGCGCTTGATGATTTGTTCAATGCCGTCGAACGCCCCGCCGCAGATAAACAGGATGTTGGTCGTGTCGATTTGGATGAATTCTTGGTGCGGATGCTTCCGCCCTCCTTGCGGCGGTACGCTCGCCACCGTGCCTTCCAAGATCTTCAACAGCGCCTGTTGGACGCCTTCTCCGGACACATCGCGCGTGATGGACGGGTTTTCCGATTTGCGGGCGATTTTATCGATTTCGTCAATGTATATAATGCCCTTTTCGGCTTTTTCCACATCGTAATCCGCCGCTTGAATGAGCTTCAACAAAATGTTTTCGACGTCTTCGCCGACATAGCCCGCTTCCGTGAGCGAGGTCGCATCGGCGATCGCGAACGGGACGTTCAAAATTTTGGCGAGCGTTTGCGCGAGCAAAGTTTTGCCGCTGCCCGTCGGACCGATCAAGAGAATATTCGATTTTTGCAGTTCGACGTCATCGTTTTTATGCCGCGTATTGATCCTCTTGTAATGGTTATACACGGCGACGGACAAACTTTTCTTCGCCGCCTCTTGGCCGATGACGTAATCTTCAAGGATTTCGTATATCTCTTGCGGCTTCGGCACGTCCTTGAATTCGACTTCTTCTTCAGCACCGAGCTCTTCCTCAACGATTTCCGTGCACAGCTCGATGCATTCGTCGCAAATATATACACCAGGACCGGCGACCAACTTGCGCACTTGATCTTGGGTTTTCCCGCAAAACGAGCATTTCAATTGCCCTTTTTCCTCATTAAATTTAAACATTTTTTCACCCCTAATTTCTGTCTTGTGAACACGGGCAGAAAAACGCGCGACATTCTTCATTTATGGCCAGCAGAAGCAAATGGCGGCTGTTTAAAATTTTTTAACGTCGATGCCGCGATATCACGGGCTTCCGCAATCGGACGGTTTTTCCGTCGGGAAGACCGCCTTGTCAGCCGTCCATTGCGAGGATTCGGAGTTTAAAGGATATCCATGATGCAGGCGGTTTAAACCCGCTCGAGTTTGAAGTTGCCCGCACCTTGATTCTTTCTTATAGAATACAGATTATCTCCTCCGAGTTCAATCAAAATACTCGAAAGCGGCGAGCGGCGGAAAAATTTATGTAGCGGTCGTGGGAATCCATCCCGCAGGCGCCTCCTCAAGAATAAGGATATGTATCATGAGCCGAGATCACTATGAACAACGCTCTGAACGGCGAAAAAAGGGGCGATGGTGAAAAGGGGAGCCCCTTCCGGCGGACCGGAAGAGCGCTCCCGATTATGAACTTGGCGCAGAATCAGGCGGAAAACAGACGCGCACGGCCTTTTTGTTCTCTGTTTTTGTTCAGGCCTTTATTCTTCGGCGGCTTCGGACGCCTCTTGATCTTGCTCAGCCGTTTTTTCCGCCTCTTCCTTTTTCGGAACGACGGTGCCGTTTTCCACGAGGAAATCGATGGCTTTGCGGATGCGCAAATCATTTTTCACCGCATCGCTGCCGCCTTGAATATCAAGCATTTGCTTGACTTGTTCGACGGAGAGGCCGAAGTTGTCGGCGGTTTCTTTGATGTCTTTTTCCACTTCTTCATCCGAAACCTCAATGTTTTCGGCATCCGCGATGGCTTCCAGGGTCAAGCTCGCCCGGACACGTTTTTCCGCGCTTTCTTTCATTTGCTCGCGCAAGCTTTGTTCATCCGTGCCGGTGATGTTGTAATACATTTTCATGGTGACCCCTTGAGCCGCCATTTGTTGTTCAAGCTCGCGAATCATGCGGTCGATTTCGCGCTCGATCATGACGTCGGGGACGTCAATCTCTGCGTTTTCGGCGGCTTTCTCGACGACTTGATCGCGTTGGGCATTCAGCGCCGCGGTTTCTTTTTGTTCTTTCAACTGGTTTTTGATTTTTTCCTTTAATTGGTCAAGCGTTTCGACGTCATCATCGACATCTTTGGCAAATTCATCGTCAAGCTCAGGCAATTGCTTCACTTTGATCTCATGAACCTTCACTTTAAAAATGGCGTCTTTCCCCTTCAATTCCTCGGCGTGATAGTCTTCGGGGAAAGTGACGTTGATTTCTTTTTCTTCATTGGCTTTCATGCCGACGAGTTGGTCTTCAAAGCCCGGAATGAAGGCGTTCGATCCGATCTCCAAAGAATAGTTTTCGGCTTTGCCGCCATCAAAGGGCTTGCCGTCCACAAAGCCTTCAAAATCAAGGACTACGGTGTCGCCTTTTTCAACGGTGCCGTCTTCTTTGACCGCGAGTTCGGCATACCGTTCTTGAAGGCGTTTGAGCTGTTCCTCGATTTCTTCGTCCCTCACTTCGGTGTCTTGTTCTTCCATTTCCAGGCCTTTGTATTGACCAAGCTTGACCTCAGGTTTGACGGTGACCTCCGCCGTAAAAACAAGGTCGCTGCCTTTTTCGATTTTTTCAATGTCGATTTGCGGTTGATCAACCGGCACAATGCCCGTCGCGTCAACGGCTTTCGAATAGGCTTCGGGCAGAAGAATATCAACGGCGTCTTGATAAAGCGATTCGACGCCAAAACGTTGTTCAAAAATTTTGCGCGGGACTTTGCCTTTCCGGAAGCCCGGGACGCTCACGCGTTTGACGACTTTTTTGAAGGCTTGATCGAGCGCCTTATCGAAACTTGCGGCATCCACTTCGAAGGTTAAAACGCCTTGGTTGCCTTCTTTTTTTTCCCATTGTGCTTTTACATCCATGTATTCTTACCTCCACCAACGATCTTCATTCTTTTTAAATAGGCGCACGGTTTTAGCCGGACGCATCTCCCGCATCCATCGTTCAAACCATGACAACCACTTCATTATAACATATCTATAAACTTTACAAAATTGCAATTCGGCGATTCCGGCGCGCCGGACGGATCCGTTTTGCGGCGTCCGCCGCTGGCTTAACGTTAAATCGGGGGAGCCGGTTCCGATTCGTTTTCGATCAGCGTCATCATCGATAGGGGCTTTTCGATATCTTCCGCATCGATGGAGAAACGCGCGGTGATCTCTTCGGATTCAACGTCCCGGCCGTTCAGCCGACTCGCGAACACAAAACTGGCCGCCGCCCAAATTTCGGCCACAGCCGGCACAAGCGGCAAGGGGAAAGCGGCAATGGTGAAATGATCCCACAATTCAGCGGCTAAATGAAACAGCGTTGGATTATCCGAAGCAAGGTTTTCTTGTAGTCGGCGGCGCACATCGGCGCCAAACGTTTCGTAAAAAAGCGGTTCGGACATATCCGCCTGGCAATGGGTGCCGAATTTTTCTACCTCAACCCGTCCTTTTAATCCGCGTTCTTTCAGTTCCGCGAGCATCACGCTTTTCAAGACGGGATCGCCTTGCGGATCGAGCAAATATTTCCGATATAAGCGCTCAACGATCGCCAGCTCCCGCTTGCGCATTTGATAAAAAGCGCGCCATTGCTGTTCGCGCGAACCCTTAAAAAGTTCGGTTTCATCGCTTTCTTGCGCCGGTTTTTTTTGGTCCTCACGGTGTTTTTCATCCAAGCGCCTTACGGCAAACGCGGCCAATTGCATAAGATGTTGCCGCAAATCGGTCGGCACGTCGCTTTCCTCGAGGACGGCACGAACGAGGGCGACGACTTCTCGATATTGTCTCAATTGGATTAAAACCGTGATGTGCAACTTCAGGACGTCGAAATAGTCGCCGATGCCTTCCTCCATCATTTTTTTCGTCAATTCGACCGCTTCTGTGTACCGTCCCAGTTCAACGTAACATACGGCGAGCCCGTATGCCGCCTGCGGATTCTGTTCGTCGATATCGGCCAATTGTTCAAAAAGTTCCAAAGCACGGACGTGTTGTTTTTGCTTTAGGGCGTCGACGGCTTTCTCCAAGAGCCGCTCTTGAAGATGCGGAAACGGTATGATTTTAGCGCCCCCGCCCCGTGGCGAACTTTGCTTCACGTCACAACGCCCCTATCCGAGATGTTTCTTCAAGTGTAGCAGGTTCTCTGCAACAAGACAATTCACAAATCAACCATTCACGTTAGACATCCGGCGGATGAAGGCAACAGGCACAAGGCCTCCACCGTTATTGTATCGGTTGACGGAGCGGTTTCACCAGACCCGCAGGAAAGATAAATTTCGACGTCCACCGGCGCCATGCCGCGTACATGGACGGCGCTTTGCCAACGCCTGAGATCGGGCGCCGCGGCGAGCGGCTTTTTGGACAAAATAAAGGAGGGCAGAAAAACACCGGCCACCGGTCCCCATTCTGCCACAAATTTCTGCAAAAGTAAAACGCTTCCTTGCGTCCATCCAACGTAAGGAAGCGTTCCTGTATATCAGCCGCCTAAGCCTCCCTTGCACGGATCGGGGCGGCAAGAAGACGAATGGCGTCCCAGAAGGGATTCGAACCCCTGACCGACGGCTTAGAAGGCCGTTGCTCTATCCAGCTGAGCTACTGGGACGTGATTTCAAGGCAGTTATTGGCTCTGGATTCGGCTTCTCGTCGTCCGCATCGTGCGCATGCTCCTCAACGAGGCCTTGCCCGATGCGTACGCTGATGTCCATTCATGGCGCCTTTTCGGACGTGCTCTATCCAGCTGAGCTACTGGGACGTGATCTCAAGGCAGTCATTGGCGCTGGATTCAGCTTCTCGTCGTCCGCATCGTGCCCATGCTCCTCAACGAAGCTTTGCCCGATGCGTACGCTGATGTCCATTCATGACGCCTTTTCGGACGTGCTCTATCCAGCTGAGCTACTGGGACGTAATTCAATGCAGCCATTGGTGCTGGATTCAGCTTCTCGTCGTCCGCATCGTGCCCATGCTCCTCAACGAGGCCTTGCCCGATGCGTACGCTGATGTCCATTCATGACGTTTTTTCGGACGTGCTCTATCCAGCTGAGCTACTGGGACGTGGTTTCAAGGCAGTCATTAGCGCTGGATTCAGCTTCTCGTCGTCCGCATCGTGCTCAAGCTCCTCTACGAAGTCTTGCCCGATGCGTACGCTGATGTCCATTCATGGCGCCTTTTCGGACGTGCTCTATCCAACGAACGGCTTGAACATGGTGAAACAATTGATGCAGGACTCAAATCAATTGAGAAAAAAATAATGGAGCGGGTGATGGGAATCGAACCCACGACCAGAGCTTGGGAAGCTCTTGTTTTACCACTAAACTACACCCGCACAGCAGTAACGACAATAAAAAATATAATAGATTCCCTTTCGTTTGTCAACCGTTCGATGAATCGGTGTTGTTCGTCTGTGATATTGTCATATTGTAACGCTTCAGTGAAAATGTCAGTATGAAACAGGAGCGAATTCCATTGAGCAAAAAAGAATTGAAGCGTT
>JGI25331J36430_1000219_pt1 | contig 36232 bp, 37 predicted proteins | sample HigsolmetaAR206D_FD_36430 | JGI IMG/M metagenome (IMG submission 36430) | reverse complement strand
ATTCAACATTTTTTCTCCGCCCTTTTTAGGATAGTTACAATCTATATACCCAAAAAAGGACCGAGGAAGTGAGCAAAAATGATTAATTCGTTTTATATAGAACAAAAATTAGAAAATGGAAAAAGATGAAAGGGATATAATTTTTAATGGATTTGCAGGATCAAATAAATTTAGAGACCTTTCGCAGCCGAAAGTGTACAAAAGGAGTGTCTTGGAGTACCCGGTATTTAAAACCCATCGAGAAAAATTTCCTACATAAGGTAAAGCGCTGTCTCTGCTCGTTTTCGAACGAATATGGTAAAATAAGGGCAGCTTATTTTAAGGGAGTTTTCAAAATGGCAAACGGATCATCTCTATATAAAGGACAGTATCATATAGAACTTAGGGATGTTGACTTTACAAAGAAGTTAAAGCTAAGCGCATTGTTCAGCTTGTTTCAAGACATTGCCAGCCTCGCTGCCGAGGATCTTGGTTATGGCATTGAGACATTGGAGAAGAAGTATAAGGTGGCATGGATTTTAACCCGCATTCGCGTGGATATCCTGCGCCATCCTACTTGGGATGAAAACATCACGATTGAAACGTGGCCGCTTCAACCAAGCAAGATTGATTTTGACCGCGACTTTCTTGTCAAAGATCACACCGGAGCGGTCATCATAAAAGCGGCATCAAAATGGGTCGTCATGGGTTTAAACGATCGGAAAATTAAACGAACAGAATCAATTAACATCCACTACCCTGAAAACCGTACGGAACGCGCTATTGAAGGGAAATTTGGGAAGTTTAAAGATTTTGGCGGATTAGAACCCGCTTATCAAAAAGTCATTGGATACAGTGATATCGATTTTAACGGCCATCTCAATAACTCCAAATATGTCGATTACATTATGGATTGCTTTCTTCCGGATTTTCACAAAAGGCACCCCATTCATACAATAGAGATCAATTTCAATCAAGAAGCCTTGCCGGGAGATTCCATTACACTATACAAAGATATTTCCAAAATGGACGAGCACGAGCTTTATGTTGAGGGGATCAATCAAACCGATCATCATACCATTTTTAAATCGCGCATCACGATTCATTAAGGGGCTCTCAATCAGGGTCCAAGTTCAGAAATTCCTTTAGATCATGGTGCTGTGTTGTCTTATTTTTCCAAAGGGTAAATTGGCCAAACCATATTAATCAAGTCTACCAAAACGGGTTCTATTGTTAAAGTTTGGTTTCAGAAATGACCGAACCCCATTGTGATTCGGTCATAATATCGTCATTTTGGTGTTTTCTGCCGATAACCATGTTACCGGCAGCGTTTTTGGTGGTTTTCTCCAAAGAGTTTGACATATTCTCCTAAAGGTTTTTTGTTATATTCTCTATCGGGATATCTGGTTTTATCTTAAATGAAGAATAAAACAAGGTAATCCGTAAGATGGCCATAATGGCGATTATCATACAAGTTATAAATATCCCAAAGGTTTCTATTAATCCCCAAGAAATGATCATAAAAGAAAGGGTGCCCAGATCTGCTGATGCCTCCATCACGCCCATTACTTTACCTTTTTCATATTGGGGGATCGCTTTAAAGGTTTCAGCTGAGAGCAAATTGTTTATTACGGGGTTCCCCATCGTCATAATGGCAAATCCAACTATAAAGAATATCCAGTTTAAGGAGGCTCCCATCATAACAATGCCCCCACATACCAAAAAGACAGTTAGAAAATACAAAAATACCTTTGAAGCGAATAAAAGACTGGATCTTGATAATATCATGTTGGATAAAATCACAAAAATACCACCAACGAGCCAAAAAATCGATATTTCAAAGTCAGCTACTTTAAAATGTCCTTCCAAAATATACACTGAAAGGCTCGTCATTACGGGACCAATCATGCCACCTAGTAAATGTGAGAAAAAGTAAATCCGCAGTATTTTATCTTTTAAAGTTCTTTTCAAATATGCTAAGGAAAACCATGCAGTATCATGCGAGTGTTCGATTTGAATTTTTTCATCAAACCTCATGATTAAAAACGCGCACACGAGAAAAGAAGCAGAGTCTATGAGAATGGCGTACGAACTTAAAATACCAAAAATGAGTGGCCCGATAGTAAAACCTACAGTCTTACAAGTTGTAGTAAACGTGTTTTTCTTGCTTATTGCCCTTGCTAATCCTATGTTTGGATCTTTAATTGTCAAATCTCTAAACCATACTTCAAGACACAGATTAGCAAAATGCCCAAGTGATTGGGATAAGATCATCAAAGGGAATAAAAAAATAATAAAATGTTTAAATGATAGTAATGAAAATAATGTTATCATAACAAAGCAATTAAGAAAAAAGGAAGTAAATATCATCTTTTTAGAAGATACTTTGTCTATAAAATGTCCGCTTACAATGGTAGATATTATTCCCGCAATCGTTTCTGTAAGGTACAAACTTCCGGCATAAAGGAATGAGCCTGTTAGATTGAGGGCAAAAATGGGAAGACCGGTCCATGTTATTGCGGTACCTAGTGTATTAATGGTATCAACAAGTATTAATCTGTTTACTGCGTTATTTAACAAATTAGCACCCCCAAAAATGCTTTTATGACCAAAGGCAAGCCGCCAACAGTTTTTCTTACACATTATATTCAAAAATTGCAGCCGAAATCCTTCTCTAATCTGTAACTTTTGCTTATTCAATAGGCTATATATAGCCAGTCCCGGATTCAACAGGAAAACAGTCCGATTTGGCAGGCAAAATTCAATTGAAAACCAAATTCAAACTGAATCCAAAACGGGTTCAGTTTTCTTTTTGACCAGTGTAATTTCGATCCTCGATGCAGATGGGGAGGGGAATTGAAAAAGTTTTTTAAAACTGTCGGTGCATAACATTGCATTGGCATTCATCATAAACTGGATCCAAGAACAAGGTCATTTACGCATAAGAGGGAGATCATTTTATAAGGAAGGTTGCGCGGTTGATCCTTTCTAAAAGGGAGGAAAAAAAGACCATCCTTTTTCGTTTTCGAGATGGTCTTTTTCAATCAAAATTCAATTTTTCTATCCCTTTCTTTTTGTTGATAAAATCACCAATTGTCCTAGTAAAGCCACTAGCACAAGACAGCCGGCTGCAAATGGAAGTTGGGAGGGTGTCAATCCAGCTACCATAACAACCCCTCCAAGCGCAGACCCTACTGAGCTCCCTAAATAATTGGCGGAACTGTTTAAAGCGACAACAGCGGGTCCGTGTTTAGGCTGTAACTCGAGTAATACATGCTGTTGAGGGGCTAGTGAAGCCCATCCCATTGCACCCCAAATAAAGAAGGGTAGAAACATTAGAATCGGAATTCCCAGACTTAACGGCAGACTGAACATGGCTAATGCTAATAGAATTAGTATACCGCCCATAATCCAGCCTGGGCGTCCTATTCGATCAATAAGAGTACCAATGAATAAGCTGCCGACAACACCACCAATGCCCCAGGCCCAAAGATATGGTGTAACAGAATGGATTCCATCCAAGTTCTGCAAGATTGGAGCGATATACGTATAAAGCCCCAAACTTGCAATGCCTGTCACAAAAGTAATGCCAACCGTTGCTGTTACTCTTCCATTGGCCAGCATTGCAAGACGTTGCCGTAATGACGGTGGGGGCGAAGCTGGAATGTTTGGAAACCAGATGACAATCCCAATCATAGCAATGAGACCAAGTATCGTAATGAGCCATAACGTCCCATCCCAACCTGCATGCGCAGCAACTATCAATCCGAGTAGAACCCCCACGACCGTCCCCATGCTCATACCGCCTAATGTCATACCTAAGGCACGTCCGCGCTTCTTATCGGAAACAAGAGATGAAGCGGTTGCCGTGGCAAGCGGAGAATAAAGACCAGCTCCGATCCCTGCAATTCTTATACGATCAATCGTTTCCAAAGGGAATTTATCTATGCGGCTGGCGTACGAATGTCATCTTGAACATTTGTGAAATATACGCTCATAAAAAGGCATTCCGGCAAATATTTCAAAGTATACGGCTGATTGACTGGGTGTCGAAGCTGAAACGGAATACTGGAAATTGAAACGCCTGCAAATGTGGGGAGGGGGGAGTATGGCCATAACAATCCGAAAACAGGCAATTACAATTCCACTTTTAGCAATACCTTCAAATATATAATTCTAATTACTAAATATTTACCTAGCAAATTTTCACACTTTTTTAATTGGGGATGATATCTTTTTATCCAGTTCTATAAGTAATTGACCGATCTTTTTATCATGAATCACTTGATCGGCATACCGATCAAATTGGGTCGGTTCCATGTTAACAATCACTAATTTTGCACCGTTCTCTTTGGCGATTAAAGGAAATTGGTTGGCAGGTGTAACGGATAAAGAGGAACCTAAGACGATAAAAAGGTCTGCTTTCTCCGCTTCCTCCAGAGCAAATTGAAAAGCTTCTTGTGGCAGCGCTTCACCAAATAATACGATATTTGGTCGTAGCACCCCGCCGCATTCACAGTAGAAATCGTTATTGACATAGTTTTCACTACTATATTCTCTTCCACACGTTTGGCAATGGACTTTTTGAAGGGTGCCGTGCAATTCAGCGACCCGCTTACTGCCCGCTTCCTGATGAAAGCCGTCCACGTTTTGAGTAATAATTGAGCGAATGAACCCTTGCTGTTCCCATTTGGCTAATATATAATGACCTTGATGCGGTCCAAATTCTTTTACACCTAATACGCGTTCCCGATAAAACTCGATAAATGCTTCGACATTTTCATTCAGGGCTTTCGTACTGGCAATTTGACTTGGATCTTTCTTTTTCCACAATCCGTTATGGCTTGAACGAAAATCCGGTAGTCCGCTTTCGGTTGACATCCCTGCTCCGGTAAAGACGACCGTATGACGGGATGACTTTAACCAATCTTCTAACATGAAATCCGCTCTCCTTATTTATGTTAGATAAGTTTCCCTACAAATCATTGTACGCTACCTGCCAGAAAACTTCAAAAAGCGAATGCTCTCTTTACATTTTCATTTCAAAGTGTACATTTAGATGTCAGAGTGCCCTCCCATTTTTTTGCTCATCTACCCCTTCGAGTAATATACAGAGTTTCTACTTTTTTAGTGAACCTTGCGTCATATTTTTGGCATACAATAGGACTTTAAATTCATTTCTATTCGCCAAATATAGACAGAATATTGAATGGAAACGCTTGACTTGTGACTTTTTTCCTGTGAAAATAGTAATAATGTGGAAATAAATGGAAAGAGGGAGAGTGTTATGGGGATCTTTTTAAAAAAGTTAAAATCGTGGGACCAGTACATGCATTATTGCGATGATACGGATATAACGGAAATTGGGGGAAGAGCACGGGAAAAATTAAATTACCTCGGTGTGGATCAGGAAACATTACAAAATGTTCGGGAAGCGGCAGCGATTATAGAGCCTTATAAGGAAAAGATGGTTCAAATTTTTTATGAAAGGCTTACTTCAGTTGAACAATTTCATAAACTCATTATGCGATATTCCACCCTCGACAGGCTATATGAAACTTTAAAAATATATGTGGAACAGTTCTTTCAAGCAGAAGTGGATCAAACCTATGTGCTTACAAGAATTAAAATTGGCAAAGTCCATAGCAGGATTAATTTAACGGCTGATAACTTTATTGCAGCCCACCATTTTTTGATTCAATCGATGGGATCTATACTCATGGAGCATTTACATCAAACGCCTGACAAAATGACAAGGTTTGTTCTTGCTGTTCAGAAGTTAGCTGCTTTTGACCAGCAATTAATTGTGGAAGTCTATATGGAAGAAACGTTCAGAACTTTTTTGTTTGGTATGTCAGATATGCTGAATGAGACCACGAAAATTAATGAAACCAAACAATTAATTGAATCGATGAACAGGCAAATGGAAGAGACGGATAATGTTTCGGCGGCAACGGAAGAAATGAGCGCATCCATTCAGGAAGTGGCCCAATATGCAACCAAAGTTGCGGAGGGGACCGACAAGGCCGTTCAGTCTTTGTTCACAAGCAAAAAAGTAGTAGACCATGCGCTTGGGGATATCCAAATGGTCGGGCAAGTTTATGATAATGTGTTTGAAAAAGTGGAACGGCTGGATAAAGAAATTCATCATACGAAAGATGTTGTAAACGTGATCAGGGGGATAGCTGACCAAATCAATCTTCTTGCTTTAAATGCCAGCATTGAAGCTGCAAGGGCTGGAGAAAACGGGCTTGGCTTTGCCGTTGTTGCCTCAGAAATCCGGGAGCTGTCAGAACATACGAAAGTTCAAATCTCCAGTATTACATCGAACATGGAAGCGCTGCAAAAAGTGGCCAATGAGGTCATCCAAGAAATACAGCAAACAGGCAAAATTGTAAAGGAAAGTGTCGGCCATGCCGAACTTGCCGGTAAAGAAATGATGGAAATTATAAAAATGATGGAAACTATCAATGGGTCAATTACACAAATTGCCTCAATGAGTGAAGAACAATCCGCAACAATGAATGAAATTGCAAATTTAAACAGTACGATAAGAAATCACAGTGAGCAGTCCCAGGAAATTGCGCAAAAAACCGCAAAATTAGTATTTGATTTAAGCGAAAAAATGGATCACTTTAGGAAAAACTTTTTTACGATTAACATTAAGTTTAGCTCAAAAGATATTGTAAGAATCACGAAAACGGATCACCTGCTTTGGAAGTGGAAAGTATATAATATGCTACTGGGCCTGGGGAATATTGATGAAAACGAGTTGACTTCCCACGAAACTTGCCGGTTAGGCCAATGGTATTACGGAAATTTGCCGGAAAGTATCAGGAAAATAGCTGCATTTAAACAATTGGAAAAACCGCATAAAGAAGTCCATCATTCTGCAAGGCAGGCAGTGGAAAGTTTTAAAAAGGGAGAGATGAAGGCTTTAGAAAATGCGTTAAAACAGTTAGAAGAAGCTTCCAACCAGGTCTTGGAATTGCTGTCAAATATTGAATCACAACTCGGATAGCTTGCGCCAGGATTTAATAAATGCAAAAACACTATAGAAAGAGCGGGACATCACGAACGTCCCGCCACCTTTAAAAATTTATTTTGTTTTTTCAACCGCGATATTTCCATCCGCAGTGAAAAGCTGGATCAAGGGTTTTCCGCTGCCAAATACCCTATTTCCGTCAGAGCTGCCAAAAATGTCAACTCTTCCATCTTCAGCACTTGCACGAATTGTAGCATTTGCCGGCTTTTCCTCCGTTTGTATTTTGATATTGCCGTTATTTGCTCGCAGTTCAACCGGGTGATTCAAGTGACGGGTGGTAAAAAGGATACTTCCGTCACCAGCTTTACCGGAAACCCGGCTATCCAAATTTTTTAAAACTATTTTTCCGTTCTCTGATTTTACTTTGACAAGAGAGGCTTTCACATTTTCAAGGGTGCTTGATCCGTCGTTTGCCTCTGCCGTAATCGTATCTCCGCTGATATGGTTCAGTTCAATTTTTCCATTCTCCGTCTTTATACGTATATCTCTTGCCCGTAAATCCCCCGCACGGACACGACCGTCGTTATTTTTTACTTGTAACGATTCATACCACTTTTCCGGCACATACACTTTTAAAGACAAGGATGAAGGGAAGAAGCTGATGAAATTTCGTTGCTTATATTTTATTCCGATAGAAAGCACAGCATTTTTTACTCAGTAGACAAGTGATAGGTTGAACCTTTTTCGGCCCTGCCTGATACTGTGATTTTTGCTGCCGAACCTGCCGCCGGTAAAATCTCAACTCTAGTATTATCGGTTGCGATCTTAATCCGGCTGAACTTTTCGTGGACCACTTTTTCTTCCGACTTGGCTTCTTGCCGGAGAACGGGCCTGAATGTAAGGAGGCTTCCAACAATCCCCACAAGTAACAGCACCAACGCCAAAAGTGATATTTTCTTTATTTTATCCATTTTTCAACCCCCCTTTGATCAGATTTACATTCCATCTTAAATAGCGGATAAAGCCCTGCATTAATGTACGGGTTGCAAAGTACATGCCGATGGCGATAAAAAGCCCGGTCCCGCAAGCGGCAATGGAAACAAATAAGTAAAAAAGCCCGAATGTTTCCGGATAGAGGACGGCGTTCATGAGAAACAGGAAAGGGGAAGCGATAAAGGCAATTCCTGTAATCCAGCCGGAAAGAATAATGCCAGCCAGCGCAATAAACGGCCCCAGCACAATGGCCAGGTTGAAAAATCCTAATCCAATCGTGGCCCATACTGCGCGCAACATATTTCCTAACGTTGCCTTTGACTCCGCTCTTTCCAGATGGTAGGCCGCAACCATGTCTTTTGCAATCTGGTGCGGGGAGCCAAGGGAAGCTGAGATTTGTTCTTCTGTTTTTCCCTCTTGCAAGCCAATGGCGAAGTGTTCTTCAAAGTCCTGCAAAATATCCTGGCGTTCATTGGCAGGGAGGCTTTTCAACGAAGATTCCAATTTGGATAAAAATTGTTTTCTATTCATGATTCACACCTTCTTTTATCAGTTGATTCACCCCATCAGAGAATGCCTTCCATTCCAGGAGCAGCTCGTGGAGAAAAGTCCTCCCGCTGTCTGTCAGTTTGTAATATTTGCGCGGCGGACCCTCCGAAGATTCTTTTAAATACGTTGTAGAGTAACCTTCTTTTGTTAACCGCCTCAGCAGGGGATAGATAGAGCCTTCGGAAATGTCAATTTGCTCCGAAATTTTTTGGACAAGTTCATATCCGTAGCGGTCCTGTTTATCTAATAAAACGAGCACACAGAGGTCCAAAACGCCTTTCTTAAACTGGACATTCAAACTTTCTTCACATCCTTCCCATTGGACACCGGCCAGTACTGTTTAATATTCAGTACTGGTTTTAACAAGAGAATAACACACAGTATTGATTAATGCAAGGTACCGGAGCCATTTTTTTAAAAAATCCATGATAAATGATGGCGGCGGTGCGAAATCCAGTTTTTGGAAAACACGCAACAGGCGGGTTCGGAATAGTGGTCAGAAAATTATAAAAGTAAAGGATTTCAAACTTTATCCGATAAAACAGGGTAGAAAACCGAATATTCTTGACCAAACGCGAGGTCTAAGAATGATTCTGAAAAAAGAGGGATAGCAAAATGAAGATTGCCAAATTGAAAGACTTTCACTCCATCCGGCAAAAGCTTATGGCCATTTCCATTGTTCTTTTGGTGGTGCCAATGCTTATTTTAGGTTTCTTAAGCTATAACCGCAGTGCCGCCAGTTTAAATGAACTGGGAAAAACCAATCTAAAAAATAATGTCAATGAAACAATCCGGTTGATAGCTGTACTGGATGAGGAAGTGAAAAGCGGGAAAATTTCTTTAAGTGACGCACAAGAAAAAGTAAAAATTGCCATTCTCGGTGAAAAGAAAAAGGATGGCACACGTCCGGTTAATAAAAGCATTGATTTGGGAAAAAACGGATACATGTTTATTTTGGATGATACAGGAACTGAAGTGGCGCATCCTTTTATAGAAGGAAAAAATATTTCAAATGAAAAAGATGCTGACGGGAATCATTATGCCAATAAAGTCCTTGGAGCCGGGAAAACAGGCGGATTTACCTATTTCTCATACAGTTACCCGAATGATCAACACAAAGTCGGCAAAAAAGTGGTGTATGCAAAAAAGGATCCTTACTGGGGATGGACGGTTTGTGCAGGCGCCTATATGTCAGATTTTAACCAGCCGGCCGAACAAATCCTTCACTCACTTTTAATCGTTATGGGCATCACACTTCTCGTCGGGCTGTTCATCATATGGCTGTTCACGAGAAGTATTGCAGCCCCGCTTGGAATGGTAACGGATCATATCAGAAAAATTTCGGGCCATGATTTAACGGCCGGGCACATCAAGGTCAAGACGAAAGATGAGATCCGCAAGCTGTCGGACGGCATTAACCATATGCAGGATGAACTGAAGGGCCTGATCCATGAGATTGCAGATTCTTCAGGGCTGTTGTCAAATTCCAGCGAGGAGCTTGCGCAAGCGGCAAATGAAGTAAAAACAGGGTCGCAGCAAATCACCGCAACGATGGAAGAACTGGCATCCGGAGCTGAAGAACAGGCAGATCAATCCGGAAAGCTGTCTGAAAATATGAAGCAGTTCACATCCAATGTGCAGGAGGCGAATGCACAGGCGGATGAGGTTCATCAATCTACAAATGAAATTATGACATTGGCGCATAAAGGGAATGAACTAATGGACCGCTCTTCGGGCCAAATGGAAAAAATTGATCAGGTCATCCAATCAGTTACCGGGAAGCTGCAGTCTTTGAATGAGCATTCGGAAAAGATTTCCAAACTGGTGACGGTCATTAAGGAGATTTCCGATCAAACAAATTTACTTGCTTTAAACGCAGCAATTGAAGCAGCGCGGGCAGGAGAAAGCGGAAGAGGATTTGCCGTTGTCGCAGAAGAAGTCCGGAAGCTGGCTGAACAAGTTGCAAGTTCCATTAGTGAAATTAGCGGGATTGTTGCAGGAACCCAAAAAGATGTGAAAGAAGTAACGGATTCTTTGCATGAAAGCTATGAGGAAGTACAGCAAGGCACAGAAACCGTTCGCGTAACAAAGGAAACCTTTACGCAGATCAATGAGCGGATTTCAGACATGGTTGCCCATATTCGAAAAGTGGCTGCCAATTTGTCAGGAATTTCCGGCACAACCGAAAAAATGAATGGTTCTATACAAGAAATCGCAGCGATTACTGAACAATCAGCAGCAGGTGTTGAGGAAACGTCAGCAGCAACCGAGCAAATTGGAAGTTCTATGGAGGAAGTGGCTGAAAGCGCGCATAAACTGGTGGAAATTGCGGAGCATCTCCATTCCCTTGTTTCAAAATTTAAGTTATAAGTGAACTGGTTTTTAAATAGCAAGCGGCATAGGCATTTAAGCGAAGGAAAGCAGACAACATCCGGCCAAAAGTTCACGCGGAAGGATTCTACATATCCCGCTGCACATGGCCAGAAAGAAACGGCATTTGCCCGGTTTAATCAAACGTTTGATTAAACCGGGCATTTTTAACTTTACCTTTTCACTCCGGCTTTATCGTTTACGATGCTTAACGAATGATCCAGCACGGTAATCAGGATGAGGAGCAAGGTGACGCCGCCGCAAAATAAGCCGATATGATGAATTCCCGGCGTATTTGCCCCGGATTTTAAAAACAGCCCGTTTGCCGCCGAAGCAAGAATGGCACCCAAGTACATAAATGTTCGGAGCAAACCGGCTGAAGCCCCGATTTGTTGTGGATTCGCCTGATAATAGACGGCATTCTGGTTGCCCAGATTCAAAAGACCCTGTGGAATCCCCAGCAGAAGGACAATAAAGGCGATCAAAACAACACTCGTTGTATGATGAGTAAAAAGCAGCAATGAGACGGCGATAAACTGAACAATACTGCCAGCTATTAATTTTAAACGGATGGCGGGGCTTTTCCCTGTCACCCGGGTTACGGCAATGGCGGTTAAAGACATCGGCAACATCAGCAGCCCGCCGCTAGATGCGGATAAACCCCTTCCGTCTTCCAGCCATTGTGGAAACCCATAAATGAAGGAATAAGCAACCAGACCTGAAAGCAACCCTCTTGCATAAGTGAGAACCAGAGGGATATTCCCGCTGAATACCCGAATATCGATAAAAGGATTTTTTATTTTTAACTCGGCCGCAGCAAAAATGGCCCCTGCAATCCCTGCTACTATCAAAAAAGCAATCTTCGACAAGCTTGGATGCATGAGAAACAGCAAAAGGGAAGTTAATGTGATGCCAAATAAGGCAATGCCCGTAAAATCAATGGCAAGAAGCTTTTTCCCTTCCACCGCTTCTGGCGGGGCTTTAGGAAATCGGAAGTATCCCAATAAAATGCAAGCAAGCGATAATGGAGTATTGACGATAAAAATGCTTTTCCAACCCCCGGCACCGATGAGTACACCGCCTAGGGCAGGCCCGATCACGGCAATCGTTTGGCTTGCAATTCCGAGTGTCGCCAGGATGCTTCCCGGGCTTGCTTCGCCTGTTCGTTCAGCTTCACTGCGAATCAGGTACATAGATGCGGGATACCCGGCGCACGTACCCAATCCGAGCAAAATTCTTGCTGCAACAAGCCACCAAAAATCCAGGGCAAAAATGGCAATGAAACTTGAAATTCCGACCAATGAAGTCGCTGTTAAAAAAAGGGAACGGGGTCCGAACAGATCGATCAGCTTCCCAACTACCGGCTGCCCAATGGCAGTAGCAAGATATAAAGCGGCAACAAGCCATGCGGTTTCTGAAGGCGGAACATGAAATGCCTGTCCGATTGGAATTAGCGCCACTGACATAATAGAAGAGTTGATGGGGTTGAGAATGGAACCCAAAATCATTGGCAATATCAGTTTTTGATTAAAGTGATTTTCAATTGCAGCTTCGTTTTTCTTTTTACCAGTGTGGAACAAGTTTCATTCCTTCCTTCGACTTGGTTGGCAGGGCCTGTTCTGCTGATTTCAAAACAGGCCCTTTTTTTAATCCAAAGTGCCGGCCCAGGTACTGACCGTCATTACTTTTGCCTGGACAGGGAATAATTTTTCCATCAGCATGTGGTGAATGTCGGGATTGCCATCATGGCAGGCATCCCGGAGTACGATTAAGGAATAATCTTTATCAGCGGCCTCCCGCAATGTCGATAAAACGACACCGCTTGTGGTAATGCCGCTAAGAATGAGTGTGTCAATTTCCTGGGCTTTCAAGATCATTTCGAGATTGCTGCCGGAAAAGGCGCTTATCCGGTATTTTGTAACAACCGGTTCATTTTCTAAAGGTTGAACGGATGGGTGGATCTGTGTCGCTTCATCGAAAATGGTCATGTCGCCGTATTCAGCAACTCGGGCATAAGTTGGATGGCCTTGGTTAATTTCAGGGTAACCTTTACTAAATCCAAGACGGACGAAAATAACCGGGATATGATGTGCACGGGCGCTTTCGATTGCTTTTTGATTCGGGCGCAGCATTGTTTCATTTCCGGCAAAACGGGATACCATGCCGTTTTGCATATCCAAGACCAACAATGCAGCTTTACTGGATTGATTTTGCATGAATTGTCAACTCCTGTTCATTTGGTTAATATTAAGAAGTGGAGAGCTCTCCAGTTCATATTAAACGGAGATGTCTCCGCTTGTCAACGATTTTTTCCGGGAGTGATAAAGTTGAAGGATGAAAAACCAGGCTCCGCACGGGCGGAACGGCGTGATGCAGCTGAGAATCGCCAACGTATATTGGCTACGGCAATCCGGCTGTTTGAACAGTTCGGGGTTGAACAAGTCAGCATGAATCAAATTGCCACAGAAGCCGGAATTGGTCCGGGAACGCTGTACCGCCGTTATCGAAATAAAGGAGAATTATGTCTGGATTTGATAAAAGGCAATGTGGTTTCGTGTTTCAAAGACATTCAAACGTATTTGGAACACAATCGGAAAGAGCCGCCGGAACAGCGATTAAAAGGCGCTCTCCGCATATTTCTCCGCTTCAGGGAAAGCAAAATGCAATTGCTTAAAGGTGTGGAGGACGCCGGTGCAACAAATCGAAAAAAGGCAGGAACACGCAGCCCTTTATATGATGAATTGCACCGGTTGCTGGTAGAACTGTATCATGAGATGAATAATGAAAAAGAAGCCGTTCGAAACAATGTCTTCAAAGCGGACATGCTGCTCGAGGCATTAAAAAGTGATGCCTACTTGTATCAACGGGAAGTGCGCGGATATTCCCCCGAGGAAATATTGGACCTGCTCTATATCACATTTGTTTCATGACGGATAAATTTATGGTCACTCGCCATGCATGTACACTTGTTGAGAGAATGGCAAGGGGAAGGGAAAACACTGCGGAATGTTTTTCACGATGTAAAGAGAGGCCATCCCCTTGGCAATGAGTATGGCCTGTTTGTACTTACAAAACCCATTATTTTAATTTTGCTACCCCTAATGCAAAATGGCTCCAAAGTATATTTTCAACCGATTCTGCTTGTGACAAATCACATTCAACAATTAAAATGATTTCAGCGTGTTTCCCTTTTAAAACACGCTTCTTTTTCTTTATGAACAGCTCCATTACAAGCCGGATGGCAAAACCCACAATAAACCCGGCAAATGCACTAATCAGCCCCCAGTAAATGGGCCCCCAGGCGAGTTTAAAGCCGATGCTTGCGCCGATTACAGAAAATGCAGTGGCGATCCCCATGCCGATATCAATTAGGCTTGTACCGTCCGAGCGGTGGAGCGTATCAAAAATTTTCCGTTCTTCTTTTCGGTTATCCAGCGGGACCGCAAATATATTTTCTTTCGGAATCCCTTTCTTTTCCAGTGTTGAAATGGCCATTTCCAAAAATCCGTTACTTTCGAATGTAGAAAAAAGCTGCAAACCAATCACTTCACTTTTTGTCCTTTTCGTATCCGGAAACCGTCCGGCTGGTAATGCCGGGTTAAATATTGTCGTAATTCTTTATCGAAAAGTTTGTTGTTTTCGACTGTATTCATATACGAATCATAAGCGGCAAACCCAAAGTGTGAAGGGATGAAAAGAAGCCATTCCGGGTTTATAACCGAAGTTGCTTCTTTTATTTTGCCCCAAAATAAAAGTATAACCGCTTCCTGGAAATGGGACTGGTAATAAAACACCACCAGCCATACNATGACAAAAATTGCTGTTAAAACTCTGTGTATATAGAGCTGCCCCAATCCNGGGACAAATAATGACCACATAACGGAAAGTAGGGGGTTGCGCTTATCCAGGTAGTTAATCTCCAATGCGCCCAATGAAAAAGAATTAAAACGGTGTTCCTCCCGCTCTGCTAACAGATAAATTTTATTCATATCCACGGTTGTGCGATAACTGTCCCAAATGCCAAAAAGGTAAACAGGAATATACATGAGAAGCCATCTTGTGTCCAGTACGGCTTTTGCCATGTCAATATTTCCTTGAAACGAGTAAATCATGGAAAGGTTCACATTTGCTTTCAAATTAACGACAACTTCCCAGATAAATAAAGCATATCCCCTGATATATTTGGATAACAGCAAATGCCCGAATCCGGGAAACGCGGCGGACCACCATGCAATGATATAAGGATTTCTTAAATGCAATTGCGTAGTCCCTAAAATACTAACATGTGCTTTATATCGCCTGGCTGTATTATCGTTACGATAATTGTCCATCTTATCCACCTTTAAAAAGCCCATTTAAGTTAGCTTGCCGAATACGGAGGACATTTATACGCGCGGTATTCTGACCGGGGTAATGGGATGAAACGGATTTGATTCTTAACATAACGGCATCCCCATAATGAAATGGTTGCTGTTCTTTACTGGTAAAAAGGGAAACCCCAAAAGCGGCCGCGCTTCATTGACAGTAATTTAACGGTTTTTGTACGTTTTATGGTTGACGTGTTGTTTCACGCTTTATATAATTGATTGTGTAATTGTACAATTGCGCAATCATGAAAATAAAGGAGATGACATGTTATGACTATGCCCTTAGAAAACCGGCGGAAATGGATGAGGCGCATTGAAACAGAAGCCCTCTTATTGCCGGAAAAAAAGCGTATGTCCTCCAGTGCAAATGATAGTGGGATTTCCTTATACAATTTAATCGAATTGGGTAAGAAAAAAGGGCTCCTATTATTTCCCCGGTTACCCGACATTGTACGGATTGTTGTTCACCGAAACATATCGGAGGAGCAAGTTGAACAAGCAGCCCGCATCATAAAAGATGTTTATGCAAGTTTTAAGAGGAGCGCCTTATATGTTTAGAAAAGTGAACGAAGGATGGATGTCCTTTTTAGTAAGATTTTTCAATTCCCTGGGGTTCTATATCTTTACCCCGCTTTTGGCACTATGGCTAACCGAAACCAAGTCCTTGGATTTGTCCAAAGCCAGTATCATTGTTGCCAGTCTGACTTTGTTTTCAAAAGCCGGGGGTGCATTCGTTGGCGGGTTGATCGACCGGCTGGGGGTGCGTTTAAGCCTCATCCTTGGATTATGGTCCAGCGGTGGTATACTGATGCTTATTCCCATCGTTCCATATTTTCCGTTATTCATTGCCCTGTCCGCATTGCTCGGTACTACCATCTCTTTATACAATGTCGCCTTGAAAACGCAAATATCGTTTATGAATGAGCATAAGCGCCTGCGCGCATTTGCGTTATTAAATATAGCCGTAAACCTCGGAGCTTCGATTGGGCCTTTGGCAGGCGGCTGGATCTTGGATTTAAAATCATTGTGGCTAATGTTTTTAGCCGCTGGCAGTTACTTTATAGCGGGAGGAGTGGCCTGTCTACTTCCTGAACCACCCATGGAAAAAGAAGAGAATCGTTTAAATCTATTTAAATACCTGTATTTAGAGAGATATCATTTGCTGAAAAGTCCGTTTTTCCGTTTTTTATTCGGATCAGGCTTACTCTGGTTCTTTTATATTCAAATGTTTTCCACTCTGCCTGTATATGTATCGGGTGAAATCAGCGGCAAGACAACGGGGCTTGTCTTCACACTGAATGCTGTAACGGTTATTGCCTTCCAAGGAATCTTTCCTTCCGTTCAGCCAAAGCTGAAAAAGGAACAATGGTATGCGTTGTCTTTTTTGTTGTTTGGTAGCTCCTTCTTTCTTCTTTGGATTGACCGAACAGTGTTTTCTATCTTTTTATCTATGTTCTTGTTCAGCCTGAGTGAAATCATTTGGACACCATTGATAGATACAGAGGTTTTACAAAAACATGGGAATTTGAGCTCTTCATGGGCCTTTGGCATTGCCGGCGTTGTATGGGGGCTATGGGAGTCCTTTGGAAGTTATGCAGGGTTAAGTTTGTTGAAATTCTTTCCGGGGAGATTATACTTGCTGTTGACTGTCATGACTGTGATAATCGGTTTAAGTTTGATTTTGCGATCACTGTCCATGAGAAAAGGTGAAAAAATATTCAGAGGTGAAAGATAATGGACCACTTTCTTTTCATTGAAACCAATACAACGGGTACCGGGACAAAAGCGATGAAAATAGCGAAATTAAAAGGATACCAGATTCATTTTTGGACAAATGATCCTGATCAATATAAACAGGTGGCAGCTAATCACCCTCTCCAATTGGCAGATTATGTGAAAATTGTCGATACCTATGATGTTGATGCGATGATAAATCTGGTTCAAACAGCATCCTACCACTTTGCAGGCATTCTCGCATTCGATGACTACCATTTAATCCCTGTTAGCCGAATGGCTCATTTTCTTGGGCTTCCCGGCCATCCATTAGAAGCTTTAACCATTGCACGCTATAAAGAAAAAACCCGGCACTTTTTACAAAAAAATGATATCGGTTTCCGGCAACCTGCTTTTCATACCATTGAGAATCCTTCTGAATTAAGCAAAGATATCCCCTATCCATGTGTCCTTAAACCAGTTGATGACAGTGGCAGCTGCGGGGTGACCATTTGCCAAAATCAAGGGGAACTCATGCAGGCTCTCTCAAAAGAAATGAAGCGGTTGAGGAATAAAAGAGGTTACAAATTAAAAAGAAAATGGTTGGTTGAAGAATTTATCAATGGTGAAGAATATTCCGCTGAAATGTTGTACACTGCAAATGGTTGGGAACTTATTTCCACTACCAGGAAAAAACGATAGGCTTGCATTCAGTCGAAGTAGGTCATGTTACAGGAAAAGGGATTGAACCTGTCCCCCAGCTTGAAGAAAAAGGTAAAAGACTGTTGGATTTGATGGGGTTGCGTTTTGGGGCAGCCCATATCGAATTTATTGTTCGGGGAAACGTACCTTACCTGGTGGAAATCAATCCAAGATTAGCGGGAGATTGTATTCCCGATTTAGTTGAGTTGTCTACAGGCATTGACATGGTTGAACATGTAATGGACCAGGCAGTAGGTGAAAGGAAATCAGTAACAAAATCGTCGCGTCTTTCGGCTGCCATTCAGTTTGCCATCCCAAAAATAAAAGGGACCTATGTAAAGGTGAGCGGCGTTGAGGAAGCAAAAAAATCGAACGGCGTGATAAGCGTATCGGTTGCTGCTTTGCCGATGCATGCCGATCATGTATCAAGCAGCTATGACCGTTTGGGTTATGTGATTGCGACAGGAGATACCCCGGATGAAGCTTCCGGGCGGGCAGAACAAGCCATTCAGAAATTGCGATGGGAGGTTGGAAACATTGAAGCGGCTCATCTTATTAGGGGCGAGTGAGGAGGGAATTTCTGCTGCTCACGCATGTGGGTATCATGTTATCGTAATTGAGCGTCCAAAGAAAAGCATTTCTGAAAAAGTAACTGCATTAGCGGAGGCCATCTATTTTGCGGATATTTGGGATACCGATGCCGCGCATAAAGTGGTCGAAAAAATTTTTTCCCAGTATGAAGATATTAAACTCATCCTTAGTTTTACGGAACTGGGACTTGAAACAGCAGCTTACCTGAGTGAGCGTTACAATTTAAAAACCAATCCGTTTGAAACAGTAAGGCAGACAAGAAATAAAAATCTGATGAGAAATGCTTTTGCATCTCATGATGATCTGAAATTGCAAACTTTTTGCGGAAAGGCAGACAGACTCCCCGAAAAAATTTCCGGTCTGTTGCCGATGATCATCAAGCCCAATGACGGATTTGGCAGTCAAAATGTTGCTTATATAAAAAACCAATCGGATTGGGAAAAATGGTTGCGGACTCATGCCCAAAGTAAACTTGAGTGGATTTTGGAACCTTTTATTGAAGGCCCGGAGTTTAGCGTAGAAACAGTTTCATCTGAAGGGACGCATACGGTACTTGGCATTACGGAAAAGGAAACGAGTGGTATGCCAAATTTTATCGAAACCGGGCATATTGTGCCTGCGCTCCTGGAAACTGAGCAAAAACAGCAAATAGAAAAGATCGTCAAAAAAGCGCTGACTGTTCTGGGCGTTCAATACGGTCCCGGGCATGTTGAAGTAAAATGGGATGTTGTCAAAAAACGCCCGGTTGTAATTGAAGCACATACGAGACCGGGCGGAGACTTTATTCCGTTTCTGCACTTTCTCTCTAGCGGTCTCAACCAATACGAACTTGGCATATTAAGCTTTGAAGGGAAACTCAATCTTGATATGCAGCCACAGCATACAAAATTTTCACAAGTGAAGTTTTTTATGCTTGAAGAAGGGCGATTGAGTGGTTTGGAGCTGAGATCCTCTGTCCCGGAGCCTGTTGTGGAATGGAAAATTGCTTATCAAGTAGGGGAGCACATCCCCGGAAGCCGTGACTCGTTTACAAGAGGCGGGTACATCATTGCTTCATCCGATTCCAAAGCACTTGTCGCTAAAGCCATCGATGATTTTTATTCTCGTATTGTATGGAAAATAGATAAAATATAAGAAAGTTGTGGTCATATGGCAGTATTAACCCCTGATTCAAATGAATTTCAAATTAAATTGGAGTTTTTAACCTCTCCCGTCTTTGAAATGATGGCGTCTTTGAGAAAATGCTATCTCATGCAAGGGCGGGTAGAATGGGAAGATATAAACTTGCAAAATTTTTATACGGAAAATCAAGGATTACTCAAAAGGTACTACGGCGGTTTTGAGATGGGGGCCCAGCTTGCTGAGCTTGCGATTGGACTAAGCCAACCCCATTCTATTCAGGATTTTATCGAATGGGTTCAACAGATGGATCGTCCCCGTTTTCTTTATTACTTATTGGGCCGGTATCTGGAGGTGGAGGAAATTGAAACCATTTTTGAAAACTCGCCCGAACCGTCAAATGAAATAAAGCAAAGAATTGAAAAAAAGGGCGGATTCGTGCACCAGGAACAGTTGGCTTTTGCGGAAAATTGGCCTGTTTGGCATCAAGAGTTGGTCGATTTATGGTCTGCATACTATGAGGAATATTTTTTTAAAATAGCAAGGCATGTGGCGNCTTTTTGGGAGCAAGCGAATGACAAACTGGCAAGGGACCTGAATNCGAAAGGGNTAAATGAGGTTTTGAGAAGGCTGCTGAAGGGAAAAACGATTCCTGAACAATTTCCTGAGAATAAGCAAACNGAAGTGGTTCGCTTTTTTCCTTCTTACTTTGTTTCACCAAAGTTCATCCTGATTTGGGGATGGGGCGAATTAAATCTCGTTTATGATCTTACAGCATATGTGGACCAGCCATTGCCCGCTCCTTCCCCATCCGAAAACAATGACACGCCGGCCACTTTGGATGAAATCTCCTTTTTTGGCAAAGCGTTATCAGAGCCGATGCGTATACGGATTTTGTCTTTGATTGCAAGAAAGGAAGGGATCAAAGCCCAGGAGATGGCCGAAAAATTAGACCTGAACCCTGCCACGATCTCCAGGCACCTGAACATTTTGAAAAATTGCAAGCTCATCACGGAAACCAAGCAAAAAAGCCATAATATTTACTTTATCAATCATAGCGAGTTCAGGCGCTGGGCAAAACAATTGGAGGGGGAGCAATTTTTAAAGGCTTTCGATTGATGCTTGATTCGGCCGGTTTGTTTTAGAAAGCAGCTAAGGTGCCCTTTAAGGAAATGCGTTTCAAGCGGAATGATTTGTTGATCCGTTTCTGGGAAGCACTGGTGGCACGGGCAAGCCTCTCTCCTGTACTTGGTGCAGCCGTGCATGTAGACTAAAAGGAGACAATGGTGAAAGCAGGTGTTGTTTTTTGGTATCCTATATCGTATTAAACAAACGGAAGATTGATGTGGAACGTTATCGGGAAGAGGACGTACAGGGGTTGAAGCAGATCGTGGTTGACTTCAAGGTCACAAGCGATGATTACCATGATATTGCCACCTTGCTGTATCAGGAAAAATTTGATGTGGAAGTGCCTGAAAAGGGGCTTGCTTTCAGGGGCACGATCCGGGAATATTCCACTTCCATTACGAATCTGTACGAAAAAGGTCAGGTCGGCGACTACCATTTAGCATTGCTGGAAGTGAAAGAAGGAGAGAACAAAGCGTGAAACTCAGTATTTTAGACCAGGCACCCATTTCTTCCGGCCAGACAGCGAAAGACGCCCTGTACAACGCGATGGAACTCGCCCGTGCAGGCGAGTCATTCGGGTACACGCGGTACTGGGTTGCGGAACATCATGATTTGCCGGGTCTTGCCAGCAGTGCGCCCGAAGTGATGCTCGGTTTTATCGGCGCGCATACGAGCACGATCCGGATCGGCTCCGGGGCCGTGCTTTTGCCGCATTATAAACCGTACAAAGTCGCGGAAGTGTTCAATTTGCTCTCCGTATTGTTTCCAGGCCGCATTGACCTCGGCATTGGCCGGGCGCCGGGTGGTTCTGCCGAAGCAACCAGCGCATTATCCGATCAATTTTTGCAAAAAGTGTACAAGATGCCGGAACTGGTGGAAGAATTGCTTCATTTTCTCCATCACGATTTTCCGGAAGACAATATTTTTTCCCGCGTCAAGGCTGCCCCTGTCCCGGCCGATCCGCCGCGTGCCTGGCTGCTTGGCACAAGTGGCAAAAGTGCCGTGTTGGCTGCCCGGTACGGCATGTCGTATGCGTTTGGCCAGTTCATGAGCGAACAGGATGGCGCGGCAATTTTAAAGCAATATGAGCAGGCTTTTACCCCCCGTAAGCCGGGGGATGTGCCACAAACTTTGTTAACCGTTTCCGCAGTATGCGCCGAAACAGCTGAGAAAGCGGAAGAAGTGGCATGGAGTTCCCTGATATGGCAGCTGCAGGGGGAAAAAGGGGGCCAAGCATCCGTGCCGTCCATTGAAGAAGCAAAATCTTATCCATTAACCGGAAAAGACAAAGAGAAATTGGTAAAAATGAAGCAAAACATGGTGATCGGGAATCCGCGACAAGTACACGCGGCATTCACTAAGTTGCAGGAAAAATACGGAACGGATGAAATCATGATTTTGACGATTGCCCATTCTCCCCAGGACCGGATCCATTCTTACAGGCTTATTGCGGAAGAAGTGCTGGGGTGAAGCAAAGTACTGAATGGCCTTTAGCGGCAATAAAAGCCCACTTTTCCTAATTGATGGAAGATGTGGGCTTTTATCTATATGCTCCCCTAACTCGCCAAATGTCTAATGAAGGCTTGCTGAACGAATCCGATTCTAGTTTTCACCCAATTTATCAGCAAGCTCTAGAACTTTTTGCCAAAGCTGTCAGCATACTGTAAAAATCTGGGGATTTTGGTTATTCAGTAAGCCCTATGTTAAGGAAGCGCGGAAAAATGACATTGTTCCTTTACATAGAGGCTGTCTATGTTAAGGAAGTGTGGAAAAAAGACGTCCTTTCTTTACATAGAGTGCGTCTACGTTAAGGAAGCGCGGAAAAACGGAAGTCTTCCTTCACATAGAGTGCGTCTACGTTAAGGAAGCGCGGGAAAACGAAGCCCTTCCTTCACATAGAGTGCGTCTACGTTAAGAAAGCGTGAAAAAAAGACGTCCTTTCTTCACATAGGGCGCGTTTCAAAGTGTAAGCTTTTCCCTTCATTTTTTATAAAACCCTTGCATTAATTCTTGCCAAAGCTGCCAGCATCCTTGCCAAATCTAGAAATTTTGCTTATTCAATTCAGCAAGCCCTAATTAGAGGTTTTATCGAGACAGTTCTATCTAACCAGCGGATTGTCAATTAAACGCTCTCGTGCTTCAAGGTAATTTAATATTCGGGAAAAGTTCTAAGCATGTAAAGGAAGTATGGGATAAACCAAGTCAAGAGAAAGTCAAAGTACATTACGTGAAAGGCACAGATGTTTACTATTATTGGGGATATTCTCATGAAAATAACGAAATATCTTGTTTCATCATTTATTTTTAGTAGTATTATAGCCGAAAAAATAAATGGATCCAAAGAAGCATTGTTTAATAAAAAATACACTACAACTATAACCCGTCTTTAGAAACAGAGGCAGTGCCTTTTCTCGTAGATCCATCCATTTCATGACAAAATCGGAATTGGGAGAGGTGAAAAGGGTCTAATATCCCCAGCGTTGTTAACCCAAGTATGAACAGAACAACGCATGCAAAGAAAGGAATCGGCCAGGTTATTCCCGTCACCAAGTCAATGTTTTCCAATGAGTTTGGAAATCCTAAGACAACTGGTTAGGAGTGTGATCAAGTGGGATTGATGCAAATGGTTTTAATACTTGAACACCTAGCAATCCAAATACCACTTCAATAACCGCAAATTTTTTCAACCAGATCTCCTCCTGATCCAATCTTCCCGCCTTCCCGCTTTATCACCCGAATTGGCAAAAACCTGCTCGAAGTGAGAGCAGGTTTCTATTTTACTGTACATCTGAGGTGGTTTCATGCTGTTCCGTGATTAAAGTATTTTTCTTTTTTAAAAGAATAACAAAAGAAATCATCAAAAGCACGGATGCACCGATGAATGTAAAAATAATGTTGAACCGGTCTGAGACTGCCCCGGCCGCCACGGTAGAAAGCCCGAAAACGAGTGTGACCAAAGCATTTTGGGTGGAATAGATTTTCGGCAGCATCCGGTCGTCTGCAGTAGTTTGCAAGATCACTTGTAAAGAGATACCTTTAAGCTGGTCGAATATCCCGTTGGCCGCAATGAGCAGCAATGCTACCCATGGAACGGTATTGAAACCGAAAAACAGTGTGGTCAGGCACACCATCCCACTACCGGTGACCACAGTCAGGATCGGCCGGTTTTTGATGAGGGCGGACCTGTAGCCGACAAAGCCGGCCAGCAACATGCCGATAAAAAAGGCCGTGTTTAAGTACCCCCACCACGCAACCCCTGTTTTCAAGCGTTCCCGAATAAAAACATACAGGACGGCAGACAGCCAGGCCGTACTCGCAACTGTTTCAAAAACCATCAGCAAGTGAATCGTTCTTAACGCCCTGTTTTTAAAAATGATCTGCCATCCTTCCACCATTGCTTTCCTCAAAGCATTACCCTGTTTTTCCTGCCAGTTTGCGTGCTTCCTGTCCACAATGAAACCCATCATCAAGGTGGAAAGCATATACACACTAAAGGTGATCCAAAACATCCCGGTTGAACCGAATGAGGACAGGATGATCCCGCCAAGCGCCCAACCCCCTAATTGGATGGACTGGTCTGTAATAGAGACAAGGCTGTTTGCTTTTACGAGCTGATCCCGTGGAACAAGCCGGGGGATCATGGAACTCCTGGCAGGTGAAGCCCACCCGTCAAAAAATGAAATCAGCCCAACGAGCAGAAACAGCAAGGTAATTGTAGCAGGCTGAATGAAAACCATTGCGTAAACAGCTAATGCCATTAAGAGCAATGTTTTGATCAACTGCGAATACACCAGCACCTTTTTGAGCGAAAAACGGTCCAACAATATCGGTGCAATCAAGCCGCTGACAAACATCGTCAACGTGTTGGTGAATGGAACAAGCGACACAAACAGCGTCGATCCCGTGACAGAATAGACAAGGGAAATCAATGCGACAATATAAAACACATCCCCTGCATTCGCCAGGCACTGGCCAAACACCAGACATCCGAATGAGCGTTGCTTCACTGTGATCAAGCCCCTTTATTCAGTTTTTATAGCTGTTTAAGAGGCTTACATCACATTGGACAACGGCTCCTTTGGAAAGAATTTTTTGATAATAAATATTATAAAGTGTTTGGCGTTTGGCATCAATGCCAAAGTTGCCGCCTTTTAAATGTTTTAAGTCATGCATTGTACGGGATGTTAAGGATAAATCATAGTAATAAAGTTGGTGTATCTGAATGATTTTTTCCCTGTAGGAAAAGGGGGGTAATTTTCTCAATGGGTAATATTTTACACAACAACAATGTCTTATCATTCGTTCTTGTGTCACCTTTTCATTATAATAGACTCAAATATTTAAAAAATGAGGGATCATATTATGCCATTATTAGCAAATAATAAAATTATATTGAGGAGCATATCTGAAAAAGACTTAGACGGTTTATTCAGTTTATATGCTAATGAAGAAGTCATGAGATTTTTTGGAAGAATGGCTGCTAAAAACAAGCAGGAGGTTTTAAAAATTATAGAACAAAATATTCAAATGAAAAAAGAAGGAACCGGCATAAGATATGCAGCTTATTTAAAAGCTACAGACGATTTTGTCGGAATCATCACGCTCAAAAGATACAATGCAAGAAATATGCGAGCTGAAATTGATTATATTGTAGCGCCTGAGCATCAGAGAAAAGGGTTGGCTACTGAAATGCTAGGGCTGTTTCTGAATGAAATATTTAACAAGTGGAATCTGGAACGAATCTCGGCATATGTTTTTTTGGAGAATACTGCATCATGTAAGCTACTGGAAAAGTTCAACTTCACAAGAGAAGGAATATTGCGCCATTGGACTTGTGTAAATGGTAAATTTTACGATTCTTACTCTTATAGTTTACTTTCTTCTGACCGGACACAAAAATAGTAAAAAAGAGTTGGGCGGTAACATGGAACTAAATTGGGGACTTCTGTCATGCATGGAATCGGGAAACGCGAAAGCCCTGAAGTATTCATTTGTTTTTTACTCCAAAACGAAAGAATTTCCGCAATTTGTCAGAGCAAATTCGCACTAGAAAATGCTTATGATTTTTTTAGGAGAGAAAAAGCAATTTCGTTTGACAAGTGATGATTTATTCAAGGTTCGATGGGAATATGAGGCATACGTCATGCTGCAACCGGGCGGTTCAGTTTTTTAGAAAGCCCGGCCGGTTTAATAACTGTATATTGTGAGGTTTTTACAATGGAAGAAATTCATTTAGAAAAGTTCGGATCTGATGATTTTGATGATTATTTAAAACTTTACTCTAACCCGGATGTAATGGCAATGATAACGGAACGGGCGTTGTCAGTAGAGGAAGCAATGCAAAAATATCAAAAAGTATTAGCTCGAAACCAAAAGTTTAAATAGTTTGGGACATTTAAAGTTTATGCCGGCTTAAAAAAATTCATTGGGCTCGGGAGCCTAATTTTAAATGAAGAAGTGCCGAGTGAGACTGAAATTGGATATATGTTACTCCCTGAATATTGGGGAAAAGGTTACGGCGGTCAAATTGCCAGTAAATTAATCAACGCAGCCAATCATCCAAATAACACTGCTTCAAAAAAGATTCTGTTAAAGAATGGTTTCTGTACTGTAAAGATTTGTGAGATGGATGGGCTTCCGGGAGAGATATTAGAAAAGCAGCTTAGTCAATAACAGGTAGTATTAACGGCCTTTCTCCCTTTTCTTTTTTTAATGCTTTATCAGGGTCACCCGGTATAAGACGAAGATGGTCTGTATCTCCAAGACCTTGCACGTAAACAGGCCCATTTGTGGTATTAAGGATGGGCCTAAAACTATTTTAACTCACTGATGGTGCAGGTTCTCCAGCTTTTATTGTATTGGGGTGGGGGCTTTGTCCAACCTCATTTTTGTAGATCTCGATTGTTTTCGTCTGGTCACTTCTATTTCAAATCTTGGGCTACAAGGAGCCTGTAACATCGTAAATACTCTCATATAAAATCGAAAACAGCATGCTGACAAACCGGATACAATCCAAAATTAGATTCGTTTAGCAAGCCCAAATTATAAGGGTTTGCTGACTATCCTTTTTTTTCGTAAACCAATTTTGCCGCCGCTGTTATTGAATGCCTGTATCCTTCTGGTATAAGTTCGTTTTCTAAATGGTTTATTTTAATCCATTTGTATTCTATATGTTCCTCGCTTATCTGAATATGTGACAAATTGTCGCATACACAGAAATATGTTACAATAAACACAAATTTATTTGGAAGGACCTCATATACCCACGAATCAATAATATTTTCAACGCTGCACTTTAAATTCAGTTCTTCTTTGATTTCACGTTTCACGCATGTTTCTGGACTTTCGTTTTTCTCGAGTCTTCCTCCCGGCAACTCCCATTCATTGCGTTCGTTTTTTAGCAGTAATACGTGACCGTTATGTATGATAATGCCTTTAACGGAAACAGGCAAAACAAAACTCATGTTATACCTCCAGTGGCAGTCATCTGTTTTTTATGCTCATTTTACTGCCAGGATTTTCACGTTCTTATTGTCTTTCCTGCTGCAAAAATAACACTGTTGTGGATGTAAATCAAGATTTGGAAAAACCAATAAGGAAAAAGTAGTTACGAGCCTGATAAGCGGTTTTCATTGCCTTTAAGCCAGTTCGGCCGTCATATGGCGGTCAAAAGCGTCATCTACAAAAATCAAGCAGGCAAGTCCATTGTGTAAGCCGGTATGCACCAGACATGATCAAACGAGTTTTATTTGCTAAAGATCTTTTTGACTGGTGTTTCAGCTTACCACCATTAAGTTTTTTTCTTTCGCCTTCGTTTTCCATATCGCAATCCTTCGTTCCACAGCCAATATACAATACTTTTCATTCTTCTATTCCTTGTCGAGGGAACAAGATTTAAGTTGAAAAATTTCTTAATAATATTTAGAATATATGATAAAATGAATACAAAAAACAGGATTTAATGAATAATCCGGCCATAGTGTTTAACGAAAAAGGGGACTGTTTTGCAGAATCTTTTACCAAAGGAGTTCTTGGTTCATTTAAGCGTACCGGGAAATACATACAAATCCAGCCTGCCCTGCCAGCTCAGTGTTAGAATCTGTACTTGATTTTAGAGTAATTTGGGAAAACTTGAGGAGGGTTCATATGCTGCTATTCCATTATCATTTTTGGACACCTCATTTAGAGGAAACAGAAAAATTCTATGTAGAGAATGGTTTTCGAACTTCACTTCGGACGGGGAAATACCAAGGAGAATATCAAACTTTCAATCCTCCTTTGGAATGGGATGATTTCCGGAACAAACCTATTACTTTCAGGATAATTGAAGTCAGGAGAGGTGCAATGAACATCACTTTTGGATTTGGGAAAAAGGTTATGTTTGATCACATTGGATTTTTAGTAACAAAAAAAGAAAAAGAACTCGATAAAATTTGTCACAATGCCCGGAGCATGAACTGGCCAGTTAACACGAATGATAGAAGAACTTTTATAGGAACGCCCTATGGTTTTAGAATTGAGCTTCAAAGTAATGCCGACTCAATAGATGGAACACGATCCAGTGAAAAAATGGAGGGATTGGAGTTAATTTTAAAAAAAGAGGGATTCGAAAGAGATTTATCTAAATTATTAAACAGTCCAGTTCATTTTATTCGCTCAAAAATAGGAGAAACCCCTACAATAAGTAAAGCAGTGATGAGTGGTATCCTTATTTCAAATCAAAAAGATCCCAATGGTGTAAATGTGATTGGGAAGGTTGGAGAAACGAATTAACAATAGCAGTACCCTGAAATGCAGCACAAAGCATTTAAAACAAAGCTATTAAAGAATAAGTGGGGAAGAAAAAGCGGAGGCCAAACTGATTATACGCTGTACCATCCCGGATGTGCACGATGTGATGCTGGTTGAAGACATATGAATCATTCGCTTAGGAATCATTTATAAACTTACCGAATCAGATTTTATGGCCTTGAGAGGATCAAATTATGAAATTTAGAGATTTTCACGTTAATATAAAAGTAAGAATTTTCGAATTATTTGCCAGCAGGTTAGTGGGTAACATGGTACTTCCCTTTATGTCTATATACTTGGCTGATCATTTTGGAACGAAAATTACCGGCTTACTGATCCTCATCAATGTATTTACCGGTATTACAATGTCACTTTTAAGTGGGTATATTGCGGATCAGTATGGCCGAAGAAATGTAATGATCACAGCTGAGTCTTTAAGACTTTGTTCATTTTTTATAATGACAGTGAGTAATTCCCCTTGGTTTGAATCTTATGGATTAACATTTATCGCAATGTGTATGAATAGTGTTTGCTGGGGACTTGCCGGACCTGCAAATCAGGCCATGCTTATTGATGTCAGTACGCCTGATCAGCGCAAGACGATTTATTCTATTATGTACTGGGCAAATAATATCTCTATGTCTATAGGCGGGATTATCGGAGCCTTTTTCTTCAAACGGTATCTGTTTCAGCTATTTTTAATTCTTACACTTATGACAGCGATCATCCTTATCGTCATTTTCTTGTTTATAAAAGAGACCCACAAACCTAGCAAATCGATAGCAACACCAAAAATGACGCCTAGAAAACATATTTTAGAAGTCTACTACACCTACAAGAAAGTAGTCCAGGACAGACTTTTTATAAGTTTTTTAACTGCAGCTGTCCTTTTGTTATCATTAGAAAACCAATTGACCAATTACATTGGAATAAAGCTGGATAAACATATGCCTATACAAGATTTTTTATTGTGGAAGATTGATGGATCCACCATGATGGGGCTATTAAGAAGTGAAAACACGATATTAGTAGCATTAATCGCTTTGTTTTCGGCCAAATTAACACAAAAATATAAAGATAAGAATATATTAGTAGTCAATTGTTTTATATATACAATTGGATTTTCCGGGATTGCGTTTTCAAATAATATTTGGGTTTTATTTATCATGATGGCGCTTCATACTTTAGGAGAAGTACTATTGGCTCCTGTTCAAGAATCTTACATGGCAACCATTCCTCCTGAAAACGCCAGAGGTGCATATTTAGCATTTTATAATTTACAATACGACTTATGTATGATCATAGTCGGAATAACTGTCTCGTTAAGTGGATTCCTGTCACCCTTCGTTATGGCTTGGATATTAACTGTAATCGGACTTTTAGGGACCTTTATTTTCTATTTCATCACGCCTAAGTTAGATATTTTAAAAGATAAAGCTATCAAAGAAGAAATGAGGATTTAGAGATTAATCATTGTAAAACAGTATAAGTGCAAGCAAGATACGTCTGTGGTATTTTCTTTCATTATGGTAAAGATGAAAAGCAGTTTTAGCGAATTTCTCGTGGAGAAAACGATGTACCAAGAAAAATATCGAGAGGATTAAAAATGGCCCTCAAGATTGGGGGATTTCAGTTCTATTGATCCGAGGGAGAGGGATAAATGGAAATAAGATTGCCGAATCAATTGGAAATGAAACAAATTCAACGTCTTACTTCGCAGGCGATTTATGAGGGGACAATGGGCGAAACAAAGCCAAATCTTGAAAAAGCAAAGGAAATCGTTGCATCCCTTTTAAAAAAGGGATGCAGCTACTTTGTTGCGGTTGAGGATCAGCAAGTTTTGGGATGGATACTAACCGGTATAAGCAAAGATTCTTTTACGGAGAAATCAGTCGGGTTTATTTATGAATTGTTTGTAAAGGAAGAGTTTAGAGGAAAAGGGATAGCGAAAGAATTAATGCTATACGCAAAACATTCCTTAAAAGAAGAAGGACTTACGGAGATACGCTTAAATGTATATGAGGGTAATCCGGCTATAAGATTATATGAAAAATTGGGGTTTCAAGTTAGAAGTGTTTCAATGGCTTTGAAATTGGAATAGCCAGCACTATTCTAAAACGTCCATTGGCGCTTAACCGGGTAAGATTTTGAGCAATGATAGAGGGAGAAATCATGGTTTTAAGTTGTTGGTAGCTAAATTGGTTTAGTAAAATGAAAGTTGAGCTTTGTGGCACCAAAGACTATGGAACAGAAGATAGAAGGGCTTGAATGGGAAGGATTGTCCGACGATCATTTACCCCAGGAGGTGGAAATATGGCCTTACAGATGATCATTGTGTTCATCTTGAATTTCATCATATCCTTGATTGGAACCCTAGCTTATTCGGTCAGAATGGTAGGGGTAAGAACAGGGAAGATTGCAGTATCTTTTGCCGTCTTCAATATTTTAACCTTGATTTCCAGGATTGCAGTGACATTTCAAGTACCGCTGCTGACGAAATATGTTGAAGGTCATACGGAGACAANCGGCTTATTACATATTTTTAACCTTATCATCNTTATTTCCGGAGTAGCCACTGCNGTTGGCGCTTTGCTCATTCCAACTTTCCAAAGACTATTTTACCGGGGCGTTTTGTACTTCTCGGCTGACCGGTCTATTCCTAAGCTGGTTCTGCACAGTTTTTCCAAGGCAGGTCTTCATTATATGAAGGACTGCGTTGCTGTACCTGTAAAAGAAAATATTTTACAGCTCAACTTTAGAAAGCTGCCGGTGAAAATTATTATTTACAATCTGGTAACAGTTGCTTTATTAACAGTTGGTTCTTTGGCGCCGATTTATGCNGGCAGTCTTGAACCGGATTTAAGGGCAACATGCATCACTTTATCTTCCATTATTAATGGAGTTGCAACCATTTTGATGTCGATCTTCATTGATCCGCAGCTATCCATCATGACCGATGATGTGATCGATGGCAAATGCAGTGAAGAGGATTTCAGAAAGGTGGTTGTTGCGATGGTAGGTAGCAAAACAGTGGGCACATTCGCATCGCTATTCCTGCTTATTCCTTCTGCCTATGCCATCGTTTTTGTAGCCAAATTGATTTGAAAATGGTCAAAAAGGGGCTTCCCTTGAACGTCAATTACAGCGGGATACTAGAGGGTTGCTAGCATTTAAGAATGTTTCTTTTTTCTTTGGTCAGCCATATGACACAGCTTGTAAAAAGCGAACGCCGGAATACAGCCTGAGATTATGTTAAAATCATATTTGGTTTGAAAAATGATACGAATGGCTGGTGGGCGTTCATGAGAAAAACACGTGATTGTTGGGTGATGATTTGTTCGATGGCATGGGTTGCCTTTGTTCTAATTTGTTTAAGATTCACCTTTGTCGCAAATTTTGGAGACATCACGAAAGTATTTGTTGAAGAATTGGTGCTGCTTGTAAGTGTTTTCGTTTTAAATGTGTTGTTTTTAAAACAAAAAGTAACATGGCGGATAAAGTCTTCTTTTAAAGAAACTCTGCTGATTATGATACCCGTCTTCTTTTTCTTTATGATTGATATATTGGTATCTTCCGGTCATGCATTGCTAGATATATTAAAGGCCGGCGGGATTTCAGTGATTGTCGCGCTCTTCGAAGAATATTATTTCAGGGGAATTATTTTTTCTAAAATCAGTTTCTATTTAAAAGAAGGAAAAGCGGCTTATGCAGGGAGAATAAAAGCCTGCCTGTATTCCGGGTTGATTTTTGGCGGATTTCATTTTATTAACCTTTTTCATCAATCATTTTATATTACAACGTTGCAGGTCATCCAGGTTACTTGTTTAGGCCTNGTTTTATGTGCCTTATATCTTCGNTCGGGAAGTTTAATACTCCCGATCATGCTTCATGCAGCAATCGATTTTATTAGTTTTATCAGTAGCGGGCCGGAAGTGGATGCCCATCTCACATTAACAGGCTGCCTTACGGGGGCAGTGGTTTATATTGTTATTGCATTTCTACTGTTAAATGGAGGCAGAAGACGTATAGCTGCAGAGGCATAACCTGCAAATGATGAAGGCATACTGCTCGCTTTATCTGTCTGCTAGTACCATATAGTGAAATCTGCAGCCGGTTAAATAAATAAGGGACTCCCATCAGCCATTGATCGACTTTTGGGACAGCCCCTGTGCCGCTAACAATCTTTAAGAATGCTTCTTTTTTCCTTGATCAGTTGCTCAAGTTCATTCAGATCTTCCTCTGTTGCCATGTTCCGAATGAAAGAACGGCCGGAGGAGCGCAGGGGTAAATAGCGCCTGTGCTCTCTGTTTTTGTTATTATAAGAGGCCTGGTCGAACTTTTTATTTGTCATATGATTCCCTGCGTTTAAATAATTTTACGAAATACCATACAACAACGACTGTACCGATTACGGATAAAACAGCTCCGGAAACAAGATGAAGTGTTTGATTAAATCTGTCTCCGAAATAAAGATACAATGCAACAGCTGCCCAGAAGAAAATCAACAGTATTTTTTTCATAGCGTTTGTGCGATGCTAAGATATAATTTTAGCGAGGGAGAAGACACTACCCTCAACTTCTTTTCGGCTTCTTCCATTTGTGCTTGGCGGAAGGGTTTGATACAACCGTGTAGCGTTAATCTCCGCTGGTATTTTGGGATATGCATCGGTGAAGTGATCCAGCATCGCTTTCCCCACTCCCTTTCTAAGATTAATTATACGAATGTATGATAAAACCGCCATAGAAAATAACAATTTTCTTATATCTTTTAACGAAAATCTCCGACTTTTTTCGGAGATACCGAGAAAAAGGCAAAATTTTTTATAGTTCAACTATGAAGTGGAGAGCACCCCGTTTCTTCTGAGTAAACTAAATTATGGAAAATTTATCTGCATGGCTGTTAAGATAAGAAATGCACGCAGGAAGATGGCAAGCTGAAAAACTGGATGGCTGGTTTTCCCCCTGAAATGCGTTAAAATAAATGTATGCACTTTATCGCGTACAGGGGAGGAAAACATGGATAAGCAACCTTTGCGTAAATTTTACGAAAAAAACCGGCTTGAAAGAATTCAGGCATTGGAACAGGCGAAGGCCATTTCAGCCGAAGATGCCGCGCTGCTTGAAAAAGGGCTTGTGCTGCCGGATGAAACGGCGGACCATATGATTGAAAACCAGATTGCCAAATATGAATTGCCATATGGTACGGCATTGAACTTTCTGATTGACGGAAAAGAGTATGTCATCCCGATGGCGATTGAGGAGCCTTCTGTTGTGGCGGCAGCAAGTTCGGCGGCAAAAATCATTAACAAGGCAGGCGGTTTCCGGACGACAGTGAGAAGCCGTATGATGATCGGACAGGTGGCGTTAATGGACGTTCCGGATCCGGTCCGTGCGAAAACGGTGGTTATAGCCCATGAGGAAGATCTTTTGCAAACGGCGAATGAGGCCAAGCCTTCGATTGTGAAGCGGGGCGGCGGGGCCCGGAAATTGGAAGTCCGCCTGATCCCGGCTGATGAAAAAGCCGGCACGCCTGCTTTTTTTGTTGTTCATCTCCATATTGATACGCTGGAAGCAATGGGTGCGAATATCATCGATACCATGGCGGAGGCGATCAAACCGCATTTGGAAGAGCGGACAGGGGGACGGGCATTAATGGGCATTCTCTCCAATTATGCCACTGAATGCCTGGCAACGACCGAATGCCGGATTCCCGTGTCATTGCTTGAAAAAAACGGCATGTCCGGTGAAGAAGTCCGCGACCGGATCATTGAAGCCGCCCAATTTGCATACGCGGATCCTTACCGGGCTGCAACGCATAACAAAGGCATTATGAACGGCGTCGATGCCGTTGTGATCGCAACCGGAAACGATTGGCGCGCGATTGAAGCGGGCGCCCATGCCTATGCAGCAAGGTCCGGCAAGTATCGTTCCCTTTCTACTTGGAGCAAAGCAGAAAACGGAGACCTGCTTGGCAGCCTCACCCTTCCGCTTCCGGTCGGGACAGTCGGCGGCCAGATCAGCATCCACCCTGCTGCCGGTTTCAGCAAGCGGTTGCTGGGTTACCAAAATGCAAAAGAACTGGAATCGATCATTGTCTCCGCTGGGCTTGGCCAGAACTTTTCTGCCATCAAAGCCCTTGTAACAGACGGCATTCAAAAAGGGCATATGGCACTGCACGCCAAATCGCTCGCTATCACAGCAGGTGCCTCTGGAAGCGAAATTGACCGGGTTGCAGAAAAACTAAAACAAAGCGGGACAATTGATCTTGCTACGGCAAAGGAAATTTTAAAAGAAATCAGAGGATGACAGGCGGGGGCACTGAACAGAAATAGGAAGAAAAAACACGCGGGTATGAAAAACGGCGCCAAGAATATCGAGGCACTGAACAAAATATAGGAAAAAAACGGTGAGACACGATTATGGTGATGTCCCACCGTTTTTTTCTTTTGGAGCTTTTCAGTGGCTTCTGGCAGGCAGGTGGGTTTTTCTAAAGCAGGATGAAACCACTGAGGCCCGGGCTTACGGCGACCTCTCCGTTTTTGGAAAGTGGCCTGCGCTTATTCTCTTTAGCAAAAACCAGAGGCACGCTTTAAGCATGCCTCTCGTTTTTACATGTTTTTATTGATGTATTGCCGCTTGTGCCCTTCGATTCCGGCAAGGCAAACGGTGGCCGGATCCTCGTTCACCGGCAAGGTAACGGCCGANCCGTCGTTTGGAAGCGATGTNGTAAAAATGGCTTCGTATTCGGCAANGCTAATTTCTTTTCGTGCCTCGAGCATTTGCTGATGGCGNGCCGGCTGCAAGGCTTTACGGTAGCCCGGCTGCAGNATCCCTGAGAAAAATTCCCCGACTGCGCCGGAACCGTAGCTGTACAGGCCGATCCTCGCACCTGCTTCTATATTTGTATTTTGTTCGAGCAGGGAAAGCAGGCTCAAATACAAAGCGCCGGTATAAATGTTCCCGACTATTTTGTTATAACTTTTGCTTGTTTCATAATGGGCNAGNAGTCTTTCGCGCCCGTCTTCATCCGTTTCATCCANCACCGTTCTCAGCGCTTTTAAGCCCATTTTTGTATACGGCATATGGAAGCAAATGGCTTTGAAATCACTTANCGTAAAGCCGGTTTTTTCTCTGTACTGCTTCCAGACATTTTGGAAGAAACTGATGTATTTTTCATTGGAAAACTTGCCGTCCACATAAGCGGAATCCGAATAGACCGGCCGCCAAAAGTCCATGATGTCTTCCGTATGATACACGCTCGGTTCTTCGATCGCAAGAATTTTCGGATGGGCGCTTACGACCATGGCGACGGCGCCCGCCCCTTGGGTAACCTCTCCTGAAGTATTTAATCCGTATCTTGAAATATCCGACCCGAGCACGAGCACTTTGCTTTCCGGATGCAGGGCGATATGCCCTCTTGCCATTTGCAGCCCTGCCGTAGCACCGAAGCATGCTTCTTTCACTTCAACGGCCCGTACTTCCGGTTTTAAGCCGAGCAACCGGTGCACATAAATTGCAGCTGCCTTTGAGTGGTCGACGCCGGATTCCGTGCCGAAAATCACGAAATCGATCTTTTCTTTATCTTCGTCTGTTAAAATTTCGAGCGCCGCATTGGCAGCGAGCGTCACCGCATCCTGGGTCACCGGGGCGACGGCCATTTTTTCCTGGCCGATTCCGATTAAAAATTTTCCAGGGTCCTCATTCCGGGCAAGTGCCAGTTTTTCCATGTCAACATATAAATGCGGGGTATAAAACCCGATCTTGTCTATTCCGATTTGCAACTGCTATTCACACCTTTTTTACAGGAATTGTTAGTATGTGTAAAATTTTACTCGACGGGGCATATGAGTGGAAAAAAATGGGAAGACGCTCTATCATCTAATTGTACACTTCAAGATGAACATCTAGAGAGAGAGGTCTTCCCATGGATATTATATCAATAATT